>Ga0265797_10000045_pt1 | contig 285414 bp, 268 predicted proteins | sample P2T30metagenome_FD_192433 | JGI IMG/M metagenome (GOLD analysis project Ga0265797, IMG submission 192433) | Plant litter microbial communities from East Loma Ridge, Irvine, California - P2 T30 | ecosystem: Environmental > Terrestrial > Plant litter > Unclassified | place: USA: California... | reverse complement strand
CCGGGTTAATCACGTTCATGTTATACATGTACTGTGTGTAATGAGGATCCTGCTGTGCAGTAGCATCCGCAAGGCCGCCCAGCGCCAATAGTGCTGCAAGGTAAAGTTTCTTCATGTAATGTGTGTTATGCTATGGTTTTGGGTAAAAATATAAAAAAAAGACAAACCCCCGCTATATAGCGAGGGTTTCCCATACATTTTTTTATAAAATGTTATTATTCTTCTCTATTGATATAAACCCATCCGGTTTTAGATTCACCGTTTGTGCGTTCTACCATATAGAAGTATGTACCTGTTGGCAGTTCTTCAGAACCACGTCCCTGTCCATGCCATTCATCTTTATAGTTATTCCTTGAATACACTTCCTGTCCGTAACGGTTGAAAATAACAAGCTTTTTAACACCTAGCCCGCTCAGGTCAAAATTATCATTCAATCCATCGTTGTTAGGAGATATACCACGTGGTATATCGCAGGTTGTACTTATTACAGGGAATACATCTTCAGAAACACATCCATCTGCACTTGTAACAACTACAGTGTAATCTCCAATCACTTTCGGGAATATTTCGCGATCTGTAGCCGTAAACCCTCCGGGACCTGACCATGAATATGTAGCAGTATCGATGTTAAATGAACCGTTAACATCAACTACTTCAACAGAATAAGTGTTTCCGTCGCATCCATCAGTAAAGCCAAGGTCAAAAGAAGTGTTGTTTAATACTACCTCAACACTTTCTGTATGAACACAATCTCCTCTGGTTACAGTTAATGCATATGTACCAAACTCAGTAGCGATAAGACTACCTGTGTTATTTGCAATAGGATTACCGTTTAGAGTCCATTCATAAGTAACGTCTGCATCTGTAAAGTTTGCGTTATTAACGTTTATTACAGCATTTGATGGCTGACAAACATTGTACGGTCCACCAAGATTGAATGCCGGTGTTGGAGTAATAGTTACTGTAAATTCGCTTTCAGCAAAACAATTTGTATTTCCTTCAATAAAGGCGTATACATAAATGGTTTGTGTAGAAGTAATAGAAGTACCCGCTGCTATAACATCTCCCTGTCCGCCTGGCTGAGTGCGATATTCATTCTGGAAGCTTAGTGCCGGAAGCACATATGCATCACAACGAACCTCATCTGCCGGAGCATCTGCCGTAGGTATCTGAGATACTTTTACAATAAAGCTATCTTCAGCAGAACAGCTGACAGACTCTTCGTATACAAAAATCTCATAGGTACCAATCGGCATTGGGGTAGTAATGTCTATAATAGTACCAAATCCGTTAGGGCCACCTGTAGCAGTGTAATACGCCTCATTTGCTGCCGGTGCAGGAAGCGTATACGTTCCACATGCAAGCACATCTTCTGTACTTGTATTAATAACCGGTTTCTGCTCTATAGTTACTATGAACGAGCTTTCACTTGTACACGTAGCCAGATCCGTCGATACGGCATACACATAAATTGACTGCGTAGCAGTAATAGGCTGCGTAGGATCTATTAGAGTTCCAGAACCTGTAGGCCCGCCAGGAGCAGTATAATAACTGTTGTTGGCGCTCGGCGCAGGTAGTAGATAGCTTTCGCATTCTGTTACATCTGGCTGGGTATCTGCAACCGGTAGCGGTACTACAGTTACAGTTGTTGTAGCTGTACTTTCGCACTCATTTTTAGTTACGACCACTTTGTATTCTCCGGCTGCCGAAATAGTAATAGACCTTGTTACGTCTGGTAGTAAAACACCATCCAGTGTCCACTCATACGTTGCCTCGGTTTCATTAAAGTCGCCCGGCGTTACAGAGATTATAGTTGTACTGCCCTCGCAAATAGATACGTCCGGTGTTATTGTAAATACAGGACCCTGATTAGATACAACTACCTGGAATGATCTTGTAATAAAACACGGTTCTGTACCTCTGCTAACTCTTACCCAAATGGTAGTAGTTACATCTGTAACAAAAGTACTTGGTATGCTATCTACATTATCTATTGCATTTTGCTCTGTAGCAAAGAATGTTACATCATATCCTGCCGGATTAGCAAATAAATCGGCAACAGCATCTGTAAGTTCAACTGTAACTTCACCACCATTACCACATTTAGTAATATCTACAGGATCTGTATCAGGAACTATTTGTTCTGTTACAGTTAAAGAAAACTCACTTTCCCTAACAATAGTTTCACCGTTACATAAAGAATATGTTGCACGGGCAGTCATAACAGTCGTTCCTGTTTCGCCACATACATTAATATCTTTATCTGTACTATACGATTCTCCGTTCTTTAACCACTCAAAGTTAACCGTTGGAGTTCCGTTTGGTGTAAACCTCCATGCTTCCGGAGTAAGTACAGACCAGTTTCCTGTATTTCTTCCCGGAGGAATAACTGCAGCAGTTCCTGTTGCATTCTGAATACCAATAATTCCTCTACCTGCTTGGTGTGCGTTACAAGGAACCCTTCTTTTTACATATACTTCAATTATGTTAGTAACTTCATATATTATGATCTGAGAACTTTGCGCTCCAACAGTCTCGTCTGAATTACACCCATACTGAGCCAGCTCATTAAAGCTAACTACAAGTGCACGACAAGGGTAATTACCCAATACCTGATAATTGATGTTCGGTGCGGTAAAATAGTTGAATATTGAAGGATCTGTATCCTGCATTACACCATATATAGCGTTACTAATTTCTCGCTCAACAAAATCTGTATTAGGTGCCTGTTCCGGGAATATGTATCCACTTCCCTCACCTGAATAATGGTCAACGTTAAAGCTTACAAGGCCATTTGCACCAACCTGTGCTGAGTTATAAGAATTACCATAGAAACAAAATTCAAACGGTAAATCAATTTTCGGCGACCAGATATCATCACTTCCTACAGGTAATGATGTACCACCAAGCGTAGGGAATGGAGGGTTAAACGGAATGCTTTCTACTGAATAAGATGTTGTTTCTGCTGCTGCTGTAAAATAGTTTGCAGAAAAATCTACACACACATCGTCACCAGAGCATATTAAATATTCTGTATCGGGTGCAATAATTTCAAGATCCTTATCTAACACCACTACATCTGCACAAGCAGGCGGCGTAAATATCGAGAACTTAAGAGGTCCTGACCAGTAACTCTGATCATCCGGACCACAAATAGCTCTTACATAAAACTCGTAAGGAGTACTTGGTGTAAGGTTAGCGTAAGTATAACTAGGCTCGCTTACACTGATAATCTCTGGAGTAGAACCCGGGGCAGACGGGAAACCAGTTCCCTGAACCTGAACAACAATTTCCCATTGTGTCTCTGCACCACCAGGAGTCCAGCTTAATTCTGTTGTGTTTGGCGCGTTAACAACATTTTTACTTGCAAGACTTACAGGCTGAGGACATGTAATATCCTCGCAGAAGGCAATACCTGTATATAACAACGTGTTTTGATCTGAGTTTAAAGTATTCATAGGTCTTCTGAAAACTGTTTGCCCATTAAACGGATTAACAATTTCCAATCCTATTTCGTCAGAATCATATCCGTCAGGACCCCAGAATACTTCATAAGGTAAACCTTTACATAGTGTTAATGTCACTGTAGTAGGCCCTGCTCCTGTAATCTGAGGACCAAGCACTCCTACAACAAAACCACCTTGGCTCACAGTAATTGTATTGGTATTCCAGCCGTCTCCACCACCGTCAGTAAGTATAAAGTTAACAACACACTGCTCCTCTACCTCGCAAACAGTTGTTCTAAATTCAATTGGGCCAGACCAACGGCTTTTGTCGCCGGGGCCGCATATTGCCCTTACATAGAACTGATAGTTTGTTGCTCCTTGTAAATTCCCTAACACATAAGGTTTAGAAAATGCAATTTCTCCAACTGTAGCAGTTGTTGGTATTGGCGATCCTACAGGAACGGCGTAAACTTCCCACTGGCTCGCAGTACCCTGCTCTTCCCAATTTAACCTGGCTGTGGTTACACCAACCTGGTCTACAACTAATGCTGTAGGCTTAGGGCATGAGTAGGCTTTTACTTCAATATTATCTACAGCGCCGGCAGGTTGCGCACCGGTACTGTTATTTGCTTTCCATTCAAAGACTATTCTTCCTGTCTGCCCCTGATAAGCAGCCGGAAGGGTAATAATAGCATCTGCATGTGTCCACTCTGCTTTTTGATTATAGTTTGCCCCAATCTGAATTCCGTTAGCCGGAACGATCTGAGTTCCAGGTACAGGTTCAAATGTCGCAGGCACAAACCATGCCCTTAAATAATCCTGAGCAGTTTGTCCCGCCGCTCTCCAATCAAAAGCAATATCAAGCTGAGTAGTTCCTGCAGGAATATTTATATCTCTGTAAACGTGCGAAACGTTTGCAGTTGTTATGGTATAATTGTTTGTTACACCTCCATCATTACTTATGTAAAGTGAATGAGTTGCACTACTGCTGGTAGCAGTACCATAGTACCATTTGTCTACCTGAGCACCACTGCTTAACGCAAAGCCATGAGTAGGCTCTTCAAAATACTGAGCATAAGGCATGTTTACTGGAACCTGAGGCGTATTAAAGTTTATAGGCCCTGTCCAGATACTTGTACCATCTCCACCACAATTACTTCTAACATAGAAAAAGTAGTTGGTTGAATTTGGTAAATTCAACGTTACAGTTGTTGCACTGGTATTACCAGACTCTACTGTGTCTTCTGTTGGGAGCGTAGCACTGGATGTGTAGTAGTAATCGTAAGAAGCTGGTGCTCCCGATGCCGGTGGCGACCACGTAAATGTAGTACCTGCCGTGGTATTACTTGTTAAAGCAAGTGCAAGTGGCTGAGGACATTTTACTACCGATAATTTAATATTATCTATTGCCGCTGGAGACTGGTCTCCGTTAGAGCCATTATTTCTCCACTCAAATACAAGTCTTCTCACCTGTCCGCTAAAACTTGCGGCTCCAATAATAGACTGTCGTGTTTTCCAGATTGTAGAACCTGTAAAATTACCGCCATCTATAGGAATACCACCACCACTATTAGTAGCCGTTATTTGCGTTCCGGGAACTGGTGAATAACTTGCGGGAACCAGCCATACCCTAAAGTAGTCGTTTATTTCGCCTATACTTTTCCAGTCGAACTGAAGAAGAAGCTGGTCTGAGTTGTCAGGTATAATCACGTCTCTGTAGGCGTGTACTACAGATGCCTGGTTAATATTATATGTATTAGTAGAACCATTACTACTAATGTATAACGAATTAGGAGCACTATTGCTTGTATCAGACCCTACTATCCATTTATTAACCTGAGTACCATTACTCAATGCCCAATTGTGAGCGCCGGTATCAAAGTTCTGAGAATAATCTATAGTAGCAGGAGTTTGTGGTGAAAGGAAACTTACCGGAGGTGCCCATAAACTGGTTCCGCCAGATCCGCAATTACTTCTTATCCATACCGTATAATTTATCGATTCGCCAAAACCTGATATTGTTGCTGTTGTTACACCTGTTACAGAACCTATTGGCTCGGTAGCATCTGTAGGAGGAACACCGGTTGTATTATAATAATACTGGTAGCCTTCAGGCACAACAGTTCCCGCAGGAGCCGTCCATGTAAATGAAGCAGATCCCGGAGCCGTAGAGGCAATTGTTAAGCCGGTTGGCGCAGGACAAGAAACAACCTTAAGGTTTATGTTGTCTATAGCTGCTGCTGGCGAAGAACCTCCAAAACTGTCATTTATCCATTCAAAAACAAGTCTTTTTGTAGTATCAGGCCAATCTGTAGCATTAAAAATAGTACTTACAGTAGACCACGTAGTGCCATTTTGGCTATATGAACCTATCAACTGTCCACTCGAAGTACCCATTGCCGTGCCGGCAGTTGGTGTAAAAGTAATAGGCACAAGCCATACTCTTAATCGGTCTGAAGTACCCTCTCCATTGGCTTTCCAGTCAAAAGTAAGGCTAACCTGATTTGAAGGGATAGTTTGCGGCATTTTTATATCTCTGTACGCATGTGTAACAGAAGACAACTCTACATTATAGGTATTTGTTGTTCCGTTAGTATCAGAAATATATAGTGATGATGATGGACTATTGCTTGTAGCAGTACCAACATACCATTTATTAGGCTGAGTACCGTTATTTAAAGTAAATCCGTGAGCTCCGGTATCAAAATTCTGGCTATAGTCCATATCCGCAGGAATCTGCGGTGCATAAAAAGTTAATGGACCTGTCCAGTAACTTGTATCGGTATCACTACAATGTGCTCTTACATAAACATAATATGCTGTTGACGGTATAAGCGATGGTATAGTATACGTAGTACCTGCAATACCATTATATGATGGAACAGTAGTTGCGGTAGGAACTTGCGCCTGATCTGTAGTTACAAATAAATCATACGTCGGAGGAACAATTGCCGGCGCTGTCCATTTTACAACAGCCTGACCAATTGCCAAAGAATCAAGTGTAAGCGCTGTAGGCTGAGGACACGTTACTAATGATAAATTAATGTTATCAATAGCCACGGGAGGCTGAGTTCCCGTAAAAGTATCATTTCTCCATTCAAAAACCAGTCTCATTACAGCACCGTTCCATGCAGCGGGGGCATTAAATACTAAAAGTGAGTTGGACCATTCAGCCTTAGCACTAAAGTTGCCGCCTATCTGCATACCGTTGCTTGTAGTTATCTGAGTACCAGGAACAGGAACATAGCTCGCAGGAACCATCCATACCTTTAAACGGTCAAATGACGATTCGCCAATCCCTCTCCAATCAAAGCTAAGGCTCAACTGGCCGATAACGCCCGGCATCTGTATATCTCTGTAAGCATGAACAGTTGACGCTACTGTTGTAGTATACTCATTTGTTGTATTGTTGTTTGTAATAAACAACGAATTACTAGTTATACCTGTAGTTGCATCTGTACCTAACTTCCAAACATTTGTTTGCAAACCATTACTGATAGACATACCTGCATTGCCATTTTCAAAATTTTGTAGATATGGCAGACCGGTAGGTATCTGTGTAGTTGAAAATAAGAATGGACCTGCCCACGGGCTGTATGAAGTACCGCCCGGACACGTTTCTCTTACGTAAAATTCATATGTCGTAGCAGGCTGAAGTGATTGTCCTCCAACAGTCTGCGTTGCATTATAACTAGGTGTACCTGTTACCGGTACCCCGTTACCTGTAGGTAAACCGGAGTTTAACGGCTGTACAGCTACCTGCCATGCATCTATGCTTGTTGCAGCTTTAGTCCAGGTTAGGGTTGCAGAGCTACTTGTAGGAGTGTTAAACACGCCTAGAGTTGGCTCTGTACAAAACACCTGTTGTATAGTTAGTCTGTATGGTGTAGTCGATGCCGATGATCCTGAAGAAACAACAATAATATATGTTGTATCTGCATCCAATGGCATTGAGGATATTTTAGCACCCCCTGCCGAACTTGAAGTAACAACAGCTCCATTTAAACATCCTGTAGTTGCCTGAGATAAATTAGCGCAACTTGCAAAAACAAAAACTCCTGCAGAGGTAACACCATTTTTAATTTCTATGTTATAATTACCCGATGTACCCGGAGTATAAGAATACACAGCATCGTTACCCGAAAGGTAATTACCCGAAGTATTACATCCGGCTGCACCTGTAGCCTCATACATATCTGCATAATTTGCAGTATTATCTGTGGTAGTATATGCATTTGCCGGAGGAATTACAATAGGCAAAGCACAGGTTTCACCTAAACACCGCGTGGAGAAAAACAACACATTAGTCCACGGGCTGGTTCCGCCGTCAGGACAGACCGATCGTACAAAGACCTTATAATCTGTACAAGGCTCAAGACCTGTTTTTGTATATGGAAGCGGACCCATTACAATATCTCCTGATGTAGGAACAGCATCAATTTCTTTAGCAATTGCTACCTCCCATTTGTTAGACGCCGCAGCATCTGTCCATGTAAAAGTTGCAGTAGTGTCTGTTGCAGCGGTATTAGAAACGCCTGTAGGCGCAATACATAGCGCCGAAACTTTTACATTATCTATAAACCACTGATCTTTAAAATTACCTTCCATTACAAAGGCAACACGAACATTAGTGCCAGCCGGCCATAATGTATTGGCAGGAAGTGCATAGGTTAGTTCTTTCCAGACAGTTTGTTGTCCGGGCATTAACTGACTTTCTGTATATGGGCTGGAGCCAAATATCATAACTCCCTCATCCTGAATTTTATCAACTGTCATATCAGCCGGGTTGCCGGTATCCTTAACAATATAGATCCTGAATAAACTTCCCTGGTCTCCCTCTGTAAATAACCTCGACTGAAATCTCAGCTCGGCATTATTAACCATAGGAAAAGCACTGCTTACGAGCCAGTCTGTAGGAATTGCACCTGTTGGTGGTGCTTCTTCCCTTCTTATGTAGGCAGAGTAACCCGCACCGCCATAAGGTGGTTGGGTAGGAATACCCGGCACAGTACGAGCCCAGGTGTAGGTAGGTCCATGCTCGTTGATTACAATCCAGTTAGGCGGGGCCGCGGGAGAGCCGGTCCAGGCATCTTCAAACTGATACTCTGGCAGCTGGGCATACGCAAAAAAGGACATCAATGACACAAAGATCATCAAAGTAATTTTTTTCATAATTTATGGTTTAGCTAAATTTAATCTTCAAATTTAAAAAAATATAACATATACATAACATTTTAGTGAAATTTAACACACTTTCTGAAAATACCCATATTGCTAGTGAAAATAACAGTATTGAACATATTTTTCGTAATTTTACATTTTTATAACAATTTTATGCTTGAAAAAGAGACAGTTAAATTCGAAAAAACGGTAGTTGCAGGTGTTATAACCCAAAACCAAAGCGAAGAAAAACTAAATGAATATCTTGACGAACTTGAGTTCTTAACTTTTACTGCCGGTGGAGAGGTAGTAAAACGTTTCTCTCAAAAGATGGAACGTCCTAATCCTAAAACCTTTCTGGGAACCGGAAAAATTGAAGAAATAAACCTATATATTAAAGAGAATGACATCTCTACAATAATTTTTGATGATGAGCTTACACCCGCTCAGCAAAAAAACTTAGGCCGAATTTTTGACATCAAGGTACTGGACAGAACAAACCTTATTCTCGACATTTTTGCACAGCGTGCACAAACGTCATATGCGCGTACACAGGTAGAACTTGCACAATATCAATATTTATTGCCAAGACTGTCGGGTATGTGGACCCACCTTGAGCGTCAGCGTGGAGGTATTGGTATGCGCGGACCCGGTGAAACTGAGATTGAGACAGATAGACGTATTGTTCGCGATCGTATATCATTACTTAAAGAAAAAATAAGGACGATAGACAGGCAAATGTCTGTACAGCGCGGTAACCGTGGTGCGATGGTAAGGGTAGCATTAGTAGGATATACCAATGTTGGTAAATCTACACTAATGAATGTTATTAGTAAAAGCGAGGTGTTTGTAGAAAACAAACTTTTTGCAACGCTTGATACTACCGTACGAAAAGTGGTTATTAAAAACCTTCCTTTCTTATTATCTGATACCGTAGGTTTCATTAGAAAACTACCTACCCAGCTTATCGAATCGTTTAAAAGTACATTGGATGAAGTTCGCGAAGCCGACCTTTTATTACATGTAGTAGATATTTCGCACCCTGAGTTTGAAGACCATATTGCATCGGTAAACCAAATATTGCAGGACATAAAGAGTATTGACAAACCTACCATTATGGTTTTCAATAAAATTGATGCCTACAAACCGCTTACTATAGATGCCGATGATCTTATTACAGAAAGGACAACACGCCACTATTCTTTAGAAGAATGGAAAGCTACATGGATGAGTAATGTAGGTGAAGAAAATGCATTATTTATTTCGGCTACAAACAAAGAAAACTTCGAAGAATTTAGAGAGAAGATTTACGAAGCAGTAAGAGAAATACATATTACGCGTTTTCCTTACAATAAATTTCTTTATCCTGACTACAAAGACAATCACGCCGAAGAAAAAGACGACGAATAAATTTTATAAAATAAATGCCCGCAGTTGCGGGCATTTATTTTATATCAAATCGTTAAGGTGCTTATAGTTACTTTTTACGGTATCCAGAACCTCATCCATCCGTCCACCTAATATAAGCTTACCCATACTCAAAGCGTAGCCTTTAACCTGTTCCCATTCTATTTTAGGCGGCATGGCCAGCGATGCAGGGTTGGTCATTACATTTATAAGTACAGGCCCTTCTTCTGCAAAAGCTTTTTGTAATATTTCAGGCAGTGCACCGGGATTATGAACAGTAATACCCGTAAAGCCCATAGCCTGGGCTATTAAAGCAAAATCGGGGTTAACCATATCAGTCTCGTTATCCGGCAATCCCTGTACTTCCATTTCCAGTTTTACCATTCCTAATGCCCTGTTGTTAAACACAACGAGTTTTATAGGCAGGTTATACTGTTTTATAGTTGCCAGATCGCCCAGCATCATAGAAAGGCCACCATCGCCACAAAGTGCTATTACCTGCCTGTCAGGGTAGCTTAAAGACGCCCCAATTGCCATAGGCATGGCATTAGCCATAGAGCCATGATTAAACGAACCCAACAACTTTCTTTGCCCTGTAGCATGCAGGTAACGCGCACCCCATACACAACACATACCGGTATCTACCGTAAAAATAGTATCATGATTGGCAAGGGTATTAATTGTATGTGCCACAAATTCGGGTGATATCTTGTCTGTTTCACCCTGATCTTTAACATATATATTCTGGTTCTCTTTTACATGATCGTACAGTTTTAGCTGCGCTTTTAAAAAACTGTCATCTGTATTTTGATTTAAAAGAGGCAGCAACGCCTTAATAGTATCTTCAATTTTACCGCAAAGTCCCATTTCAAGCTTAGCACGTCTACCTAGTTTCTCAGGTTTGTCGTCAATCTGGATAATCTTGTTTTTTAATGGCATAAAAGCCTGGTACGGAAAATCGGTACCCAACAGCAATACAACATCTGCTTCATGCATACTGTGGTAAGCCGATGGCAACCCTAATAAGCCTGTCATTCCCACCTCATATGGATTATCATATTGAATATCCATCTTGCCTCTAAACGAGTACCCTACAGGCGCATTTAGCAAGGCAGCTAGCTGAACTACCTCATCGTGTGCTTTGCCCGCGCCTATACCACAAAAAATAGTGGTTTTAGCGCTGCCGTTAAGCACATCGGCAAGTTGCGAAAGTTCAAAATCTGAGGGACGTATAACAGGGTTGTTCCTGTAATTGTGCATAGCTGTAACGCTTTCTTCCGCCGGAAGGGCAGATACATCTCCGGGAAGCCCTAAAACCGCAACTCCTTTGTTATGTATAGCATGCTGTATCGCCGACTGAAGCATACGCGGAACCTGCCCTGCCGTAGACGCTACTTCGTTGTAACACGAGCAATCGTCAAATAAGCGTATTGTGTTGGTAGACTGAAAGTAATCGACACCAAACTCGGGAGTATTTATGGTAGATGCAATGGCAATAAGTGGCGCGCCCGTGCGGTGGGCATCATATAAACCGTTTATTAAATGTACATGTCCCGGTCCGCAGCTGCCTGCGCAACAGGCAAGTCCATCAAGTTCAGCCTCGGCAGCAGCAGCATAAGCACCTGCCTCCTCGTGGCGAACGTGTATCCATTTAATTTTGCCGCTTCGCCTAACAGCATCATTCAATTCATTTAGGCTGTCGCCCGTAACTGCATATATTCTTTTTACGCCATTTTCAACCAGCATCTCAACGATTTGGTCGGCTACTTTTTTTGCCATAATTGTAGTATTTAAATTACCGTTAAGTTACAGATTATAAGACTACAACTGTGTAATTTAACGTTATTTAATACAATAACAAAAGCCCGGAAGGGTTAATTCTTCCGGGCTTTACTATATATCGTTTTCGGTTGTTTAGAATCCGTAATTGGCTGCAACACCAAACACCTGCCTAACCTGCAATCCCTGATAAGCATTATCATCATAAATCATCTGGAAGGATAAATTTGTGGTTAGATAGCGGTTAATACGCATTACTATATTAAGCTGATAGTTAACATCTACATTCTGCGGATCTTCAAGGTAATTAGAGTATAAGCCTAAAATATTCTCGAAAGTAACATTCGCAATAACATCGAGTTTATAGTATAACGATGCATTAAAACCAAGTTCGTAACGCATAGTTTTACCTTCTTCTACACCAAAATAAGCTTCGTCAGGCAGTGTAAAAGCAGCATCCACAAAAGTAAATTTAGATGTTGCCGGCGAAAGGTTGAAATTGAAATTATCATCCTTTTTATACAACATACCCGGACCAACCATTAGGTAGGCAGGTGAAAGAAAGTTTGTAAATTCCTCTCTTTGTTCCGCGCCGTTATCGTCTCTTGTATAGTTATACCCTTTTGTAAATTGCGTCCTGAAATTTAAAAATGCCGAATAGTACCATCTTTCTGTAGCCCTTTTACCAAGCACTGAATTAATCTCTAAACGGTCATCTGTTTTTTTGGCAAATGCCGAAGTTTTAGTTTTTACAATACCATATGAAGCGATTACTTTATTATCCCACGACCAGTCTTCTTTTTTATAATTAAAATCATAATTAAGACCCAGCGTACCGGATATATTGTTTTCACCCCCTGCTATCCAGTTGTCAAAAGTTGACTGGTTAAATAGTAGTGAGGCATTGCCCTTAGTTGTCCACGGACCTATAGTGTCCTGCACCGGAACGGCATCCTGTGCATTTACTACCACTATGCTCCCCAGGCTAAGCAGTAAAAGTATCTTTTTCTTCATAATTAATTGCTGTTTACACAAATATAACTATAAATTAAAAAAGCCCCAAGCAAGCCCTGTTAAAACCCTATTTTCTTTTGTACAACGGCACAGACGAACATGCCTCTCCAAACATAAGACTCTTAGCAACAGACATGAGCTTTTGAGTGGCCATTACATAGGCTTCCTGCGGAACAGGTTTTTTAGAACAACCTTTAATAATTACAGGCTTACCTTCGTACTCGCTGTAATCAAGGTTATTAAGTATCTCCTGATATATCTGGATATTTATATCTTCTGCCTTTCCCTGAACCACCTTTTTAGCATATGGCTGAAGATAAGTGGTTATAAGCATATAGGCCCATGCAGGCACTATAGCATCTGTACTGCAATACAAAGATGTAAATTTACCTTCATACTGCTGCCAGTCATGGTTTTTTAGGGTGTCGCGAAATTCTTTTTCCCGAAGCACAAAACCTTCCCATAACCAGCCCGATATATCTATACCAACACGTTCGCCTGCCGGATAATAGTCTTCAAGGTCAAATACCTGAAGGACACTATTGGCAACGCGGTTTATAATTTCCTGTTCTTCCATTGTTTCTGATTTAAGGTTCTTACTCCTAATCGATAGCATAGATAATTAAATATTATTCGACTACGCTGCGCTGCGCTCAGAATGACAGAGCGACAATACTATAAATCGTTACTGTAACCCTATTACAGCATTCCAAGTTCCAGTTTTGCCTCTTCGCTCATAAGGTCGCGGCTCCATGGTGGATCAAAAGTAATTTCAACCTCAGCGGCAACAACACCTTCAATTTTTCTTATTTTTTCTTCTACTTCCATCGGAAGGCTTTCCGCCACAGGGCAGTTAGGCGATGTAAGTGTCATAAGTATCTTAACTTCATAGTCTGTATTTACCATAACATCGTAAATAAGCCCAAGTTCGTAGATATCAACCGGAATTTCAGGATCGTATATTGTTTTTAGCACCTTAACGATGTCTTCTCCCAATTGTGCAGTGTCTATTTCGTGTTCCATAACAGTAGTCTTAGCTTTTTGCGCTGAAAGCCAACGCGTACATTTTAATTTGTTTGATCATTGATACCAATCCGTTGGCACGTGTAGGCGAAAGATGTTCTTTTAGGCCTATCTCATCTATAAATGCAGTATCTGCATCAAGAATATCAGTTGGTTTCTGGTTAGAGAAAACACGGATAAGTATTGCTATGATACCTTTGGTAAGTATAGCATCGCTATCGGCAGTAAAAACAACTTTTCCGTCGTTTTGTTCGCCGTGCAGCCATACTTTGCTTTGGCACCCTTTAATAATATTCTCTTCGGTTTTGTATTGTTCATCAACTAACGGAAGCGAGTTACCAAGATCTATAACATATTGGTAACGTTCTTCCCAGTCATCAAACATAGAAAACTCGTCAATAATTTCGTCCTGTATTTCTTTTATGCTCATTATATATTACTTCTTCTGTAAATCAGACACTGTTAAGATCCTGGTTACTATGCCTGCAATTTCTGCCGGAGGAGTACCGTGGTCAAAAGTAGCGCTGTTGTATTCTTTACCATCTTTAATTACTTTCAGGTTGGCTCCAAGAGCACCATCAAACTGATGTTTTGTTGACGGGGCCTTGATACCCTCAAGCATAGTAAGATCTATTTTCTCTGTATCCGCAACCAGTTTATCCCAATCTGCCTTTTTTAACGATTTTGTAGACACGTTTTTCATTTCGTGGTCTTTAATAGTAACAACACTATCCTGTGTTACAATTACTTTGTTATATAAACCTCTTGTAGAAGCTGTATATTCAAACGAAAGCGAATTTGCCGTATCAGCCTTTGCTGTAGCTTTTTTTGTCGATGAACATCCTACTGCCAAAGCGATGGTCATTATTACTAATGCAATCTTTTTCATGGTTATGATTGTTTTGTTATGTTTTTATCCCAGCATGCGCTGTGCCTTAAGCAAAGCCTGCACTAATGCGTCTATCTCTTCTTTGGTATTGTAAAAAGAGAAGGATGCTCTTACGGTACCCGGAATATCGAAAAAGGTCATTACCGGCTGGCAGCAATGGTGGCCTGTTCGTACCGCGATACCCATTTTATCTACAATAGCACCAATATCATACGGATGTATGTTTGCTATATTAAACGATATTACCGATGTTTTGTGTGCTGCTGTACCTACAATGTTTAATCCTTCTATTTCAAGAAGTTTTTCTGTACCGTATTGCAGCAGTTCATTTTCGTAGGCTGCTATGTTATCCAGCCGTATCGCGTTAAGATAATCAATTGCTGTGCCAAGTACTATACCACCTTCTATGTTTGGAGTACCGGCTTCAAATTTATGCGGAAGGTCAGCATAAGTGGTCTTCTCAAAAGACACCTCTTTAATCATTTCTCCTCCGCCCTGGTACGGTGGCAGCTTGTTAAGCCATTCTTCCTTACCGTATAAAGCACCTGATCCTGTAGCTCCACAAATTTTATGGCCTGAAAAAGCATAAAAATCGCAATCCAGTGCCTGAACGTCTATTTTTAAATGTGGTGCTGCCTGCGCCCCGTCTATAAATACGGCAGCTCCGGCGGCATGTGCTTTTTCTATAATATATTCAATAGGGTTAATGGTACCCAGTGAGTTTGAAATATGATTTACTGAAACCAGTTTTGTTCTTTCAGACAACAGCCTGTCAAACTCTTCAATGATAAGTTCACCTTTCTGGTTCATGGGTATCACGGTAAGTTTTGCACCTGTGCGTTCGCAAAGCATTTGCCACGGCACTATATTACTATGGTGCTCCATTGCCGAGATCATAATCTCATCACCTTCTTTTACCAGGGCAGCAAAACCATTGGCTACTAAATTAATACCATATGTAGTTCCTGCTGTAAAAAGCACTTCGTAAGCATGTTTGGCATTAATATGTTTCTGAACCGTTTGCCTTGAAGCTTCATACGCATCGGTAGCCAACTGGCTAAGTGTATGAACCCCACGGTGAATATTAGCATTTATAGTGCTGTAATAATTACTTATAGCATCTATAACTACCTGAGGTTTTTGAGACGTAGCCGCGTTATCAAAATAAACAAGCGGTTTTCCGTTTACGGTTTGGTTTAGTATGGGGAAGTCGTTCCTGACTTTTTGTATATCTAACATTATGGTCCTTTCTGAATTTATAGATGTATGCATAGCAAACATTTTACATGCAAATTTACGGCATGTTTTTTTAATAACGGTTTTTTGCCGTAACATTTAAGAATGTGGTTATTGCAAATGCCTATTTTCTATATATTTGATTGCCAACTAAACCAATTATATATGAAAAACTTACTAATTATCTTATTTTCAGCACTCGCAATTACAGGGTGCAGGAAAGAAGAACCAAAGTGCAGGCCGTATCTGGATGCTGTACGAGATGGTACTATACCCCGAAAAACCACAACAGTTACGCTTACCGATAGCCTCAAGTATGAACTGGATTATGTTCGCGATCAGGACTATAAAGACTATCCTCACTTTTGTTATGGACATCTTGAGCTAAACAAGACAGATTTTACTACCGCCCTGGCAGCTGTCACTAAAAAATATAACGCCGATTCTACGCATCATTTTTATATGCTTGCCCAGGGGGCCGATCTATGTAATAATGCACCTTTAAAAGCAGACCAGATAAAATATTTACAGGTACACTATATTGATAAATACAATAATGGATGGTTAGACTTTATAAATCTTTCAAACGATAAGACAACGTCCTACCGCGACAGCGGATATGCTTCGGTAGCTATATATCTTTTAATGAAGAAAAGCGGAATTACGAACTTACCTTCTACTACAGAATTTAGAAATAAAGATTTCGACAGGTTAAAAATAAAGAGAGTAAAACCAAAAGATGATCCGCTATATCGACTAGCAAATCCTTAAAACACGCGGAAACTACAAAAAAATGCGCACTGCCCTTAGCTTTGCGCATTTTTTGCTTTTAACCCAATATCATTGCCGTCTATGTATTTCTAAACTAGTAACGAAACCTAAATTTAACCCGTTTTGTTTTTGCCGATAACGATTTATAGAGTAAGTTTGCGCTAATTTAGATTAATTATAAACAATCAATCATTTTCTAATGAGAAAAATCAAACACATAGTTATGCTTGCCTTTGTTTTATCGGCAGCCGTTTCTTGTAAAAAAGAAGAAAAAACTACCGAAGACACTACAGTTAAAACAGATTCTGTAGCGCCTGCAAAAACAGAAAAAATAGTTTCGCTTAATGGTGCAGTTACCGAAATTATCGCTGCACTTGGTCACGAAAAAGAAATTGTAGGTACAGATGTTACAAGCACTTATCCTGAAAGCCTTAAAACTACAGCAAAAGACCTTGGACACGTTCGTTCGGTTTCTATAGAGGCTATTATGGCATTACAGCCAACTGTAATTCTTGCTACAGAAAAAGACCTAAGCCCTGAGCTTTTAGAAAAACTAAAAAAATCTGGTGTTAAAGCTGAAGTATTTAATCAGGAATTTACTCCTGAAGGAACTAAAAAACTTATCGGCGATCTAGCAAAAGCACTTAACCATGCAGACTACAAAGCACTTGAAGATAAAATTGATGCCGACCTTAAAAATGTGAAACCTATCGCTAAAGCTCCGAAAGTATTATTTATTTATGCTCGTGGTGCTAACATGATGATGGTTTCTGGAACTGGTACGCCGGTTGAAAGACTTATTAAGCTTGCTGGCGGTACAAATGCAGTTACCGACTTTGAAGACTTTAAACCTCTTACTCCTGAAGCACTTATAAAAGGTAACCCTGACGTAATTTTATTATTTGATTCCGGACTTGGAAGTCTTGGCGGACCTCAGGGTGTACTAAAAATTCCCGGAGTTGATAAAACAAACGCTGGTAAAAATAAAAAAATCATTGCAATGGACGGCGCGCTGCTTTCAGGCTTTGGCCCACGTCTGGGCGAAGGTGCTGCACAACTGAACGCCCTTTTATTAGAGAATGCAAAATAAACTTTCAATATACATAGTATTTAGCTTACTACTGCTGGTTGCACTGGCAGTAGTTTCGCTATTTATGGGTGTATATGTTTTTGAAAAACATTCGGTTGTAGAAATACTAACCGGAGCAATTAATAACGATGGTACCATACCCGACAGCGACCGCTTCGTGCTTATGGACCTTCGCCTGCCCCGCATTATTATGGGTGTGCTTATTGGTAGTGCACTTGCAGTTTCGGGTACCTGCCTCCAGGGTATGTTCCGTAATCCGCTTGCCTCGCCAGATTTACTTGGTATAACAGCCGGAGCATCTTTAATGGCAGCCATAACAATTGTCTTAGGCAGCCATATTAAGCCTTATATACCAGAGGCTTTTCATTTTTCAATATTAAGTGTAATGGCATTTGTTGGCGCATTACTCACAATGATACTTGTATACCGCATTAGTACTATAGAGGGTAGGACAAACGTTGTTGTTATGCTTTTAACGGGCGTAGCTATAACAGCGTTGGGATTTGCCATTATGGGATTACTTATATATATATCTAAAGAAGAAGAGCTTCGCGACCTAACCTTCTGGAACCTGGGCAGCCTTGGTGGTGCTACATGGATAAAAAATGGTATTCTTGCCGTTGTTATAGTGTGTTCCTACCTTGTACTCCTACCTAAAGGCAAAGCACTTAACGCCATGATGCTTGGAGAAAAAGATGCGCAACATTTAGGTATACCGGTAGAACGCATAAAAAAACAGATAGTTATCTTAACGGCGTTGCTTATAGGTACTTGTGTAGCCTTTGCAGGCAATATAGGATTTGTAGGATTGATAGTGCCCTATATACTAAGGCTTATCTTTAAGTCGAATTATCGTGTGATTTTGCCCTTGGCAGCAATTTTTGGAAGCATACTGCTTGTGTCGGCAGACACTATAAGCAGGACTATAGCACCTCCGTCAGAAATACCGATAGGTATATTGTCTGCTTTTATGGGAGCACCTATTTTTATAACTATTCTGGTAAAAAGCAGGAAATCAATGTAATTGAGTATGTTAACAGCTGAAAAAATATCATATGCACATCGAAAATTTTCTATACTGGAAGGTATAGATGTTTCGGTAAACAACGGAGAGCTTCTGGTTATCGTTGGGCCTAACGGTGCAGGAAAATCTACCCTGCTAAGTGTACTGGCTAACGAAATGAGCGCGACTGCCGATACCATCTTCTTCAAGAAAAAAACCTTTAAGCAATGGGATGATAAAGAACTTGCCAAAAGCAAGGCCAAATTTTCGCAGAACAACAGCCATGACATTCCGCTTACGGTAAGCAATGTAGTAATGATGGGGCGTTATCCATATTTTAATTCCATTCCTCATACAACAGATGAAGAAGCGGTTTTAAAGGCTATGCAGGAGACTGACGTTGTTCATCTGGCACAAAGGGACTACAATTCGCTTTCGGGCGGAGAAAAGCAACGTGTGCACCTGGCAAGGGTGCTTACCCAACTGGATAACGATGTACAAAACACCCTTGTGTTTTTAGACGAACCGCTTAACAACCTTGATGTGCTGCATCAGCACAGAATATTAAATACTATTAAAAAACTTACCCAAAAAGGGCATACGGCCGTAATGGTGCTGCATGACCTTAATCTTGCAGCCCAATTTGCCGACAGGGTTATGCTGCTTAAAAGGGGTAAAATAGTAAGCTATGATATACCCGAAAAGGTATTTACAAAAGAAACCATTAGCTCGGTTTACAATTTTCCCTGCACTATTTGTGCAAACCCTGTCAACAACAACCCGTTAATAATTTTTGGAACTTAATTTATACACAATATGAGTACAATAACAAATTCACTGAAATCTCAGTGGGAAGCGCTTAAAGCAGAAAACCCACATTTAAGAATAAGAAATGCTGCAGATCAGCTTGGCGTAAGCGAAGCTGAACTTGTTGCAACAAGCGTTGGCGATACAGTAACACGCCTTCGTCCTGAGTTTGCTGCTATACTGACTGAAGTTGTAAAACTTGATAAAGTTATGGCACTTACACGTAACGAAGAGTGCGTACATGAGCGTAAAGGTGTTTATCTTAACGGAGATTTCAGCTCTCCTTTTGCAAGTATCTTTGTTGGTGAGGATATCGATTTACGTATGTTCCTTACACATTGGGATAAAGCTTTTGCAGTAGCAGAAAAAAGCGAGCACGGCGATAGAAAAAGCCTTCAGTTTTTCGGTAAAGACGGTCTTGCTATCCACAAAATATACCTGACAAAAGACAGTAACGAAGCTGCTTTTGACGCTCTTGTTGAGCAGTTTAAATCTGATAACCAAAGTACAGAAGAAACGGTTGCAGAAGTGCCACTTATCATTGATGAAAAACCGGACAGCGAAATTAACCTTGCTGAATTCCACGAGGCATGGTTATCATTACCTGATACGCACGCTTTCTTTGGTATGCTTAAAAAATTCGGTGTTACAAGAACACAGGCTCTTCGCCTTGCTCCAAACGATCACCTTGCTAAACAGTTAGACAAAACTGTTGTTGCTAAAATGCTTGAAGGTGCTGCAGAGCAAAAACTACCTATCATGGTATTTGTTGGTAACAGGGGTAACATACAAATTCACACAGGCTTGGTGCGCAAAACAATGTGGCACAACCAGTGGTTTAATGTAATGGATCCTGATTTTAACCTTCACCTTGATACAGACAAGATCGCTCAGGTATGGGTTGTACGTAAACCAACTGCAGATGGCGAGGTTACTGCTCTTGAAGTATACAACGAAATGGGAGAGATCATCGTTCAGTTCTTCGGAAAAAGAAAACCGGGTATCCCTGAACTTACAGAGTGGAGAGAGCTTGTAGCTTCTCTATAATTTATAATCAGGTTATATACAATGCAAAAACCGCCTTCGAGAGAGGGCGGTTTTTTTGTGGTATCAAATAAGAAAGCCACTTAATGAGTGGCTTTCTTATTATAAATATCGTTATTTATATCCCCGTAATGGCAAGTTCTACCCTGCGGTCATATTCTGTGCCTTTACCCAGCGGCACGGTATTACCGTAACCTTTGTGTGTCATTCTATTAGGGCTTATTTTTTTTGACACTAAATATTTAAAAACCGCAAACGCCCTGTTTTTAGATAGTTCACGCTTTTTGGTATCTTTATCTATAGCTTCTTTCTGGAATGTAGGCGTACAGCATATATGCCCCTGTATCTCAAACTTGATGGTTTTGTATTTCTGAAGAAAGCGCACCATTTTATCAAGCTCAAGCTTAGATTTTGTGGTTAGCTTACTACTGCCACGTTCAAAAAGTATGTTGTCAAGATAAATGCGGTCTCCCACAATTAAATCCTTTTTAAGGGCATTATACACCCCCGGCTCTAACTTGGGTGGAGGAAGCGGCTTAAAGTTCACTGTAACGTCTACACGGCGGTTCTTAGAGCGTGCCTCGCTTACATTGTCAATATCTTCTTCCAGTAAGATACGTCCCTTACCTTCTATCGTTACAATAATTTTGTTCTTTATGCCTCTGCCTAAAAGGGTATCCCTTATGGTATTTGCCCTGTTGGTAGAAAGCTTAAAATTATATTCATCCTTACCCCGGTCGTCGCAATAGCCATAGATCTGTATCGTTTCTATACGTGCCGTATCTATAGCTTTAATAAATGCAACAACATTATTGCCCTGCTTATCGTCAAGATTATATTTGTTTACATCAAAGTAGACCGAATAAACAGTCTCTTCCTGTCCAGCTGCAATGTAAGTAATTAAAAAGGTGAGTAATAAGTAAAGTGATTTCATCTATTGCTGGTGATGGTCTTTTCCGGGACAGTCTTCTATCCTATTTAGTGTGAAGTCTTCCGGCGGGTGAATAACTATAGGGAATTTTTCTACTTTAACAGAACTGCTATCAAGCCCAAAAGCACGTCCTTCAGAAAGGCTGATCTTTTTCAGGATAAAGTAAATATCTAATATTATCCTCTCATACCATGGCAACTCGTTATCGTACGAAAGGAATTTTTCTATAATTACAAATTTAAAATCACCGATTACATTGTTACGGTTAAGTGACTCGTAACGGCTGGTAATATCTACTTCGCTTCGTTTTACCATGTCGCGAACTACCTGCTTAAACATTAGGTTAATTCTTGGCGCCACCCTAAAGCCTAAATAGAAGTCTACACGAATAACATCATCCTTCATAATTTCGCGTACGCGATAGTCCATTTTGTACGGTTCGTCTACAACATTTACATGCACAAACCAATATATATCGGCTCGCTTTGGTCTTTTTTGAAGTATCGAATAAATGATTTTAGATTCAATTTCATCTCCCAACTGTGCATTAGTCATGTATACAAGGTGCGTTGCATATTTAGGAATAGACATATCGTTGCTAAGCTCAGACAATACAGTTTTATAATTGGCAATTTTAGTAAACTCAGTGTACTCACTACGGATTCGCTTTGCAGAGAACCATACCGCCATTATTATAGCCAGCAATCCTGCAATACCAAGTGATACGTAACCGCCATGATGAAACTTGCTTATGTTAGCAATAAGGAAAGATATCTCTATTGCAAAATACACACTTATTACTACAAGTATAAGTAGCTTGTTATAGCGTTTCATTACCATATAATATCCAAGTAATGTGGTAGTCATTAACATACACAACACAATCGCAAGACCGTAAGCCGCTTCCATATTGCCCGATTCCCTAAAATGGAGCACTATAAAAACACACCCCAGGAAAAGGAGCCAGTTAATTGACGGTATGTATAGCTGACCTTTAAGTTCTGTCGGAAATTTAACCGATACTTTTGGCCAGAAGTTTAACCTCATCGCTTCTGATATAAGTGTAAACGATCCGCTTATTAATGCCTGTGATGCAATTACAGCGGCCGATGTAGCAATGGCAATTCCAAACGGAAGAAACCAGTCCGGCATCAACAAATAGAAAGGGTTGGCAGGATTTTTCATGTCTCCGCCACTAAGATCAATAAGTGTCTTGCCTGAATTTGCTATAAGAAAAGCACCCTGCCCAAAATAGTTAACTACAAGCATGGCTTTTACAAAACCCCAACTTACACGAATATTGCCCCTGCCGCAGTGACCCATGTCGCTGTATAACGCTTCTGCACCAGTGGTACACAGAAAAACAAAGCCAAGTACATAAAACCCTTCATGGTGAATGGTTAGTAAATGGAATGCGTAGTATGGATTAAGCGCTTTAAGAACGTAAATATTTTCCACCAAAGGGATAAATCCAAGTACTCCAAGCATACCAAACCATATAAGCATCATTGGCCCGAAAAACTTACCAATAAATTTACTTCCAAATTTCTGTATAAAGAAAAGCACAAATAGTATTCCTATAACAATAGGCACCGTATCAAGATTTGGCTGATAGGTTTTAATACCTTCTATGGCAGACGATACCGATATGGGAGGTGTGATAATGCCGTCTGCCAACAGCGCACTACCACCAATGATTGCAGGTACTATAAGTCCTTTTTTCTTAAGACGCTTTACAAGTGTGTACAGTGAAAAGATACCACCCTCACCTTTGTTATCGGCCTTAAGGGTTAGGTAAACATACTTAACTGTGGTTTGCAGTGTAAGAGTCCAGAAGATACAGGAGAGGGCGCCAAGTACAACCTGTTGATCAATAGGCTGGGAACCTATTATTGCCTTCATAACGTATAGGGGGGAAGTTCCTATATCTCCGTAAATAATTCCCAGGGTAACTAGCAATCCGCCAAGCGTTACCTTGTTGAGTTGTATGTGATTGGTGCTCACGATAAATTTGAATTAAAGAGCAAAGGTATGTGTTTTTACAAAATGAGACCGTTAATCCCATAATATTTAACCTGAAAAAAAAAGACAAGGTTTACTCGACAGAATTTCAATCGATTACTTAACTGCCTGACGCTATATTTTTATCATTTCGCGACCATTCGCTCCATGAGCCAACATATAGTTTTGGCATTGGCAGGCCGGCATAATTCATAGCCAATATAGTATGGCAGGCCGTTACTCCAGACCCGCAATGTATTATGGCGTTAGCAGCATTTACACCTTTTAGCTCATCTACATATTTCTGGCCTATGATCTCGGGTTTTATAAACAATCCGTTTTCATCTAAGTTACCAGCATACGGCAAATTTATAGCACCGGGTATATGTCCCGCTATAAGATCTATTGGTTCTGTTTCGCCTCTGTAGCGTGCAGCTTCCCTAACGTCTATAACTACATGTTCTGTACCTAATGCAGCTGTTTCTACCTCATCCATATACGCTTGCGGAAGGTTCCAGTCGGCAAAAGTATATTCAGCAACCGGAATTGGCATTTCCACAAGGTCGCTAAGCGGAAAGCCCGCTTTTACAGCAGCCGTTAGTCCGCCGTTAAGCACCTGAACCTTTTCATGCCCTGCTGCCCTTAGCATCCACCAAAAACGGGCAGCTGCCAGTGCGCCGTTTTTATCATCGTAAACCACTACATGACTTTGCGGGGTTATACCCAAACGCGATAAAACCTGACCGAAATAAGCAGGATCAGGCAACGGGTGCCTCCCTCCTTTTGCGGCATCTTCGGGCACAGCGGCAAGATCCAGATTAAGATCTGCATATACAGCACCCTTAAGATGTTGTGTGCCATAGCTTATACTGCTTCCGGCATCTACAATTACAACGTCGGTAGTTTTTACAAGTTCTAACAAATCTTCCGGCTGAATGATCGGTTCCATAAGGCTATAAATTAATAACCCCTGCCTAAAAGGCAAGGGATTATGGTTTACTTTTTAAGTATCTTGTTGTATTCTGTACTGTTAGCAAGCAATGCCGCCGATTTCTGTATCTCGGTATTACTTGTAGTGTAGTATTTATACAACCCTTCTTTGTACTGGTAGCGTTTTATAAGCTCATCGGTAAGTAATTGCTTAATTTCCTGTTTGTGCAGGTTAAGCTCTTTTTCTTCGCTTTTTTGCAGTGCAGTAAGCAGTTGCTGGTATTCTGCAGATATACTCGCATCTATCTTTTCTTTTTTAGCAACTTCCATTACAGCCTTAAGCGATTTTTCAGTCTCGGTATCAAACTGAAAGTTGTCTTTCTTAAGCGATGCTTTTAAGGCTTCAAAATCAGTATCAGAAACAGCCGGTACAGCTGTTAGCGTTGGGTTTTTATAGTAATAGGTTGTAGCATAGTTAAAAACACCATCATTACGTACCAATGCATCGGCAATTGCGCTTTGTTTTGCTTCTTCAAGTTCGACATCTGGTAATATGCCTCCACCATCATACACCGTCCTGCCTTTTTTGGTTTTAAAGGCATTGTAGTCTTTTTTATCAATACGGATGGCTTTACCATCAGCATCTTTATGCGTATAATCTAACGCCTGGATACCACGGCCTGATGGCGTATAGTAACGCGAAATGGTTACTTTAACCTGCGTACCGTAAGTAAGGTCAAGCGGACGCTGAACCAATCCTTTACCAAAACTCCTGCTGCCTACAATCACTGCACGGTCAAGATCCTGAAGTGCACCCGCAACAATTTCTGATGCCGAAGCACTGCTTCCGTTAACCAATACAACCAGTGGAATATCAAGATCTACCGGGGCTTTTTGAGTTTTATATGTGTTATTGTAATTTTGATTCTTAGATTTTGTGGTAACAATAATTTCACCCTGTGGCACAAAAAGGTTACAAACATTTACGGCTTCATTTAACAAACCACCCGGATTGCCACGAAGGTCCAATATAATATTTTTAGCGCCATCTGCCTTAAGCTGCAATAAAGCTGCTTTTGTTTCGGTAGATGCTTTACTGTTAAACTGTGAAAGGACAATATAACCCGTTTCTTTACCTATCATAGAAAAGAAAGGCACTGCCTTAATATCAACCTCGTTAAGCACTATTTGGGTATTATACGTTTTACCCTGACGGATATACTTAATATCTACCTTAGTATTTTTACTTCCTTTAAGCAGTTCTCCTGCATCTTCTTTAAAATCAGATAAGTTTACATCACCAATCTGAATAATCTCATCTCCAGCCTTGAGGCCTGCTTTATCGGCAGGGTAATCTTTATATGGCTCTTTAACAATAAGCTTACCCTCTTTACGGGTAATCAGTGCACCAATTCCGGTATACTCGCCAGTATTGTTGATTTTGAATTTAACTACATCCTGCTCGTTAAAGTAAACCGTGTAGGGATCAAGGTCTGCAAGCATGCTTTTAATGGCTTTATCCATAAGCTGCCCCGGGTTAACCTCATCTACATAGTTATTGTTTACCGTTTTATACAGTGTTGTAAATATTTCGAGCTGTTTGGCTATTTCAAAAAAGTCGTTCTTAAAGCTTACCGCCACAAACAAAAACGCCGATGCCAAAACCGGCACCACGTATCTTTTTCTAAGCATTTTCACCATGTTTCTTTTTCTTTAATTTTTTCCTGATAATAAAAAACGCAATTACGAAAATAAGGATAAAAGGCCATATGTACAGCAACCCGATAAAGAAACTTGAAAGCCCGTTAAAACCGGATTTTACAGCGTTCCACATTTTAGAGCCGTACGACACTGTAGCATCGGGCTTTTCGGCAGTAGCTTTATAAAACTCTATGCTAACCGTGCTTAGCGCCACGCGGCTTTGCATATAGCGCAACTGCCCCTCTTTTGCCTCAATCTCCTCACGAATGGCCGATAGTTCTTTTTCAATCTCCAGTATTTCCGATACTTTTTTAGCCTTACCTATAAGTTCAAGGTAACGTTGCTCCAGCACTTTTTTAGCTTTAATACGTGCCTCTGTATCTACGTATTGCTCTGTAACATCTTCAGAGGATATTTCTTTTGTATCGAAGTATTTAACCCCTTTTCCTATATCGGTAAGAAAAGCTTCGAAATATTGCGATGGTATACGCACCGTCATGGTTCGGGTAAGCGAGTAATCGTTTTTACCTTCAGAGTCGTTTGTAACTGAGCCTTATACTTTTTTACTGCTTTGTAAATGTTTTCAGCAGTCGCCGAAAGATCTTCACTTTCAAAACGCAACGTGGCGTTCTTTATAATTTTTTGTGTAGGATATGCAACCCCCGATACAGATGCTGCTTTATCAGAATCGGCAAGTGGAGCGTTGGATACAGAAGGCTCTCCAAGCATCGCTGTTTCCATAACCGCTTCTTCTTTCTGTTTACAGCCAGCAAGGGCTAACAAAAGTAATAGTGAACAAATTGTGGTTTTCATGGGTTGGTGATTTATCCTGTAACGCTAAATACAACCCACTTAGTGTAAAGTACCTAAAGTATATTTACAATTGTTCCTGTGCTGCAAACTTTTCAAAAAGCAGTATGCATTTGGTATTTATTTCTTCAAAAGAAAGACGGTCTTTGGTCTGGTAAAAAAACATAAAGGCATACGGCTTATCCAGCCTGTTTATAATGATATGTTTGTGGTGGCGATATACTTCACGCAGTACACGTTTAAAGTAATTACGATCATGCGCTCTCTTAAAGTATTTTTTTGACACAGATACACCCATTTTTAACGGCGATCCGTCGGTGTAGTTTTTGTCAATAGGCACATATACCAATCGCAATGGATACTTCGAAACCGATTTACCTTCTGTAAACATTAGGTCTATGATGGTACGGCTCTTTAGTTTTTCGAGTTTAGGATATGTGTATTGCCCATTTTGCATGGCGCAAAGGTAACATTAATTTAATTTTTTTTAGATTCAACATTCTGGCAGAAATAGCGTAAACGAAATTTACACACAAAACTCCCCAAATTTCTCTACACATTTCTACATTTTACACAGATTCAATCCTTTTTAAAATAAAAGCAAATGCGACAATAAATCTATATTAACCTTTGATAATCAATATTTTAAAATCAAAAATCTGGCAAACAATATATTTGGATATTTATAAGGCACTAAAGTTGCACTTCATATAACATCAAAAAATTAAAATAAAATATATACATATGAAAAAGTTATTTTTAAGCGCATTAATGCTAACAGGCGTTATGGCAATGGCACAGGAAAAACCGGCAACACAACCAGCTCAGCCGGCACAAACAACAACGACAACACAAACTGCTACAACAACTTCAACGGCACAGGCTAAACCTGCTGCTGCAGCTACAACAGCACAACCTGCTACCCAGGCAGCATCTGCACAAAAGGTAGAGGCTACTAAAAAAGAGGTAACAACAGAAACTAAAAAAGCTGACCCAGCTAAAAAATCTAACTAATTTTTTAGCGCCATTATATAAACAAGCAGGATTTTCTATTTTCCCTGCTTTAAGAAAGCCCCAGACGGAACAGTCAGGGGCTTTTTTGTATTTGCTAACTATAAGTCTTTAGGAAATATGCAAAAGCTCATATAAGTTTAAATAAACCGCTCTAAGCAACTTTTACGTGTTCTATGAATCTTAACAGCAAACTTTCAAAAACATTGATTTAATGCATAAAAAATCCCGACAGTTTATACACAAAAACTGCCGGGACAAATAAAACAAAAACTAACTTATAATTCTATTTAAGAAGAGAATATTCAAATTTAGGGTAGCCTCTCACACCACCGTCAGTACCCTGGGTCAATCTTAATTTGTAAATATTTCCAGCTGCATCTTTAACTACATAAAAACGATCTGTTTTTATTACAAACTGAGATACCGGTATACCATCAGAACCTGTAACGCTTGTTGCTCTCCAGTTAGAGCCAATATTACGCTGGTCTTCGGTAAATTTAGACGGGTCTACATTGCTTAGTGCAAAGCTTGTATATGTTAGCTGGTCTGTATTTATGACTTCATACGACCTTGCACCGCCTTTGACGTTAGTAACGATAAAATCTGCATAGTAGTAAGGTATAAAGCTACTTCCTGTACTTACAAAGTTTGTAAACGTAGTAAAGTTAATATCCCAAAGGTTTTTTTGAGGCTCAACATTTACAACATTGTTCGTTGTAAAGCTAAAGAACGTAAAGTTGAAAGCTGCATTTTTTGTAATTGTAACTTCCTGGTGCGTTGTCGCGTTGATATCTGCATATTGTAAAACATAATCATTACCACTTCTCAAAATACGTATTTTTTTCCAGCCTCTGTGCGCTCCCGCTGCAGAACCTTCTGTACCTATAGCAGGAGTTGATGCAGAAGGACCGTTACCAAGATTAACAAGATATACAGGGTTTTCAGAATCTGTTGTCGAAACTTCTTTTATTACTGTTTTTGTAATATCTCCAGAAGGATCGTCGATAATGTCGGGACTACCGGCGCCTTGTCCGAAAAGTAATGCACTATCTTCTTGTACTACTTCATCAATATTTGTAGAGCTAAGTGCTTTTGCAGCCATTTTAAGCGAACCGTTAATTACAAGCCTGAAATTATCTGTTGAAGAAAAACCAAGATCCCATGAAACCCTTGGCACTTCTACTGAACTTGCACCACTTAAATCTACGTAAACCTGGTTAGGCTGATTAGGTCCACCTGTAAGCGCAGCAATAGCAGCACCTGAAGATGCAGCCTCATAAAAATTAACCAATGTACTTGTAATACCTGTAGCTGTACCGTTTATAGAGATATTAGATATTGTAAATGTTACGCTCCCTATTTGCTCTTCGCTAAGATCTGCAAGATTGTTAAGCGTAAAAGTTGCTCCGGTTGCTCCGGAATTAAAAGGAACAACAACTGTATTACCTGTAGCGGCAGGGGTAGTTGTAAAATCTGTACCATATACTACGTTTGAAGCAGCAAGCTGAACCGTTACCTGACCTGCAGATGAAGCAGGAGCAGAAAATACTATTTGTATTGGTGTGGCAGCAGCAGTAATATTTGTAGACTGGTTAGCGAATGAAACCGAAATAGCAGTCCCGTTCGTTTTGCTATCATCGTCACCGCATGATACGGTAAGCGCAAGTACAAATGCCGATAGCAGGAAAAGAAAACCTTTTTTCATGATATATTGGTATTAATTAAAATTAAGATTATACGATAGTTTTACAAAAAATGACGTGCCATAACCTAAAGGCAATGTTGAAGACGGGCCGGCATGCCCACCTGTAGCGGAAGACTGTGTTGTTTGCACATTCTTTACATTAAGCAGGTTCCTTGCTCCAACGGTAAGCCCAAGGTTTTTATCCAGGAAAGTTTTTGTTATAGAAGCATCCATCATACTAAACGATGGCACTTTAGATAATTCAAATGTAGTTTCCCCATCAGCGTCAACACCCTGCTGGTATTGCTGGAAACGTCCGTTAAATTTATAATACAGTGCAAAAACAGTATTCCATTTGGGAACCGTGTAGCCAAGACTTCCGTTTAACTGAAGCGAATACAGATAATCATCGCTGGAAACAGCATTTTCAGCCCCTGTATCCAATCTTTGTGCTACTCCTGCAAGAGAAGCTCCAACCTTCGCTTCAAAATCTTTATACGCTAACTGGTGAAGCGTAGAAAAATTCCAGGTTTTATAATTGTTAATGTTTAGATATTGGTATGCAGGAACCGGATCTACTGCTGCCAATACCAAACTTATTTTGTCTTCAACATTAAGATGCGTTACAACAATACTGTTAGAAAGTACAAGACCAGAATCAAAGTATGTTGTCTTTTTTACACTACCTTCATAAGACATACTGTTTTCAGGTACTAAATTTTCATTTCCTTGTACATTGTGGTTGCTATCTACAAAGTATGTATATAGTTCGTCAAAATTTGGTGTTTTGTATGACTTACCAAATGATGCCCTCACCTCAAGATTTTTATTAAACAGGTATCTGAAACCTATAGATGATGCCTGTTGATTTTCAAACGCTGATTGAAAAGAATACCTGAATCCAGGACGTATTGAAAATCTCTCGGTACATTTTATCTCTGCTGAAGCATAGATATCATAATTTTCAAGTCTTGCCCTTTTAGATTCACGCTGTCCCGAATCATTTAAAAATAAACCGGCCCTGCCATCTGCAAATCCTTTATCATTAACCAATTCATACCCCAATTGAAAGTCTACAAGTTCACTTTTGAAGAAGTTTGTGAACATACCAGTGGAATATAAAACTTCTTTGGAAAGATAAGTAAACCTGTCATTTTTAATTTCATCCCTGCTCAAAATAAGGTAATCAAAAGTTTCAAGATCCCTTGTCTGCTTTTGGTATGAAAGCGATATGTTATAATTAATATCACCAAACAACTTTCCATAAGAATTTAAATGGTGGTAAAATCTTTCTACGTAATATCGCCTGTCTTTAGAGTAGTAAGTATCTTCAAAGGGATAATTTGGTATGGGCGTCACAAAAGGACTTGCATAATCTATAACTTCATTCAGGTAATCAAATTTGTAAAATACCCTAAAATTGCCCTTATTGTAATTAATAAGCGCGTTAGTAATTATCTGTTCTTTAGGTAGCCATGAGCTATAACCCCTTAACGTATCATTACCTGTATAATTTACACCTTTCTTATTATCATAAAACCCGGCAAAATCGTTTCTGTTAGCTCCTACCGACACAAACCAGTTCTCTGAAATATTATTAGATACCTTAAGCGACTGTATATGTCGCCCTTTATCAAACAAAGCATATTCACTGCCAACAGTTTCTTCCTGAATTGCTGCATTAATCTCCCATTTATCCAGTGAAGATTTTTTGGTAATGATATTTAATATTCCACTTACAGCATTGGCTCCGTGTGTAACCCCCATTGAGCCTTCTATTATCTCGATACGCTCTACATCGTTAAGGTTAATTTGGGTAAGATCTACGTTATTTCCAAGTCCCTGCTCACTAATAACCGGTATGTTATCTATAAGAATTTTAAAATATTGGCCGTCAAGTCCAAACATAGAAACGGTAGATCTTCCACTTTCTCCGTTAGTTCTTACATTGATATTTAAAGATTGATTTAAAACATCGGCAAGGTTATTGGCTGCAAGGCGCTCGATATCTTGCCTGGTGATAACCTTAACATTCTGAATTGATTTTCGTAATGACTGAGGTTCAATCTGTCCTGTAGTAACAACTACTTCTTCAAGTTGGGTTACTTTAGTAGGTTTTATGGTGTCTGATACGGTTTGTTGTGCTGTGGCACTAAAACCAACCAGGGATAATATAGATAGGATTACTTGTGTTTGCTTGTGCATTACTAACTTAAGTTAGATTAATTCTAAATTGTTTGCAAAGCTAACAGTCAAGTTTTAGATATGCAAATTATTTTTACTAATTCTAAATAAAGCCAATTGTCAGAATATAAAATATTTAGATAAAAACAATAAATGATCTGCTGTTAATAAATTACCGATTTATAAATATCATGGTTAACTCGTGAATAACTGTACGAAATAAATCCTATGATTTTTATCAATCACTACTATTTTTAGTATAAAGCGAACCTTCCAAAAAAACAAAAGCTCCTGTTTTCACAGGAGCTTTGATGACATTATAAATATTTTTTAAAGGTCAAAACCCATACTTACTCCCAATTTAGAAGCTATAAGTTTTGTAATTCTGCTTTTTAATGCCGGTATTCTAATACTTTCTATAACCTCATTGCTAAATGCATACATAAGTAAAGCTTTAGCCTCTTTCTGAGGAATACCACGGCTCTGCATGTAGAACATAGCACTGTCGTCAAGCTGGCCAATTGTACAGCCGTGAGAACATTTTACATCATCTGCAAAAATTTCTAGCTGCGGTTTAGCATTTATAGTAGCCTTTTCGCTAAGTAATATATTGTTATTTTGTTGGAAAGCATCTGTTTTCTGCGCTTCTCTTTCTACGTATATCTTACCGTTAAATACCCCTGTAGAATTACCATCAAAAATACCTTTATAGTTTTGGTGACTCTCACAGTTTGGAGTGGCATGCTGAACCAGCGTATAATGATCTACCAGCTGCTTATCTCCGATGATGGTGATACCTTTAAGCGTGCTTTCAATATGCTCGCCCTGGTGGTAAAAATTAAGGTTGTTTCGTGTAATGTTACCTCCAAAAGAAAAAGTGTGCACAGACGCATTGCTATTAGCTTTCTGAGCGATATAAGTATTATCTACCAGGTTAGCACTTTGCAAGTCGTTTTGTATTTTATAATAATCTACAATAGCTCTTTGCTGTACAAATATTTCGGTAACCGAATTGGTTAACACCGGATTACCATTAAGGCTTTGGTGTCTTTCTATAATTTGTACCTGGGCATTTTCACCAACAATTACAAGATTACGGGGTTGTACCATAATCGCAGCCTCGTTGCCTGTAGAGAAACACATAATTTCAATTGGTTTTTCAACAACTTTCCCTTTAGGAACGTTAATATAAGCACCCTCGCTTGCAAATGCAGTATTTAGCGATGTAAGGCTGTCTTCTGTATTGGCAATTGAATTAAAATAAGTATCAATAACTTCCTTATACTTTGGCTTTGTAAGCGCCGAAGACATAAGACAGATATCTACTCCTTCGTGTGTTGTAGACGACAGGAATGAGCTAAAAACACCGTCTATAAGAACAACTTTATAAGTGTCTATTTCGTGAATAAAATACTTTTTCACATCCTCGTAACTTACTACGCTTTCCTCTTTCGGGAAAACACTAAAATCGTTCTTAAGCACCGCATTTAGCGATGTATATTTCCATGCTTCCTCTTTTTTGGTAGGAAAGCCTTTAGCCTCAAAATTTTTAAGGGCTTCGGTTCGAATATCGTGAAGATCGGCTGTAACATCAACCTGCTCTTCAAAAGCCATAAACGAGGATAATAATTTTTCCTTCAACTCCATCTTAATTCTCCGATTTAATCCAGTCGTATCCTTTTTCTTCAAGTTCGTAAGCAAGCTCTTTACCGCCAGATTTTACGATTTTTCCATTGTAAAGTACGTGTACAAAATCAGGAACTATATAATCAAGAAGCCTTTGGTAGTGTGTAATAACAATTACAGCATTGTCTTCGCTACGTAGTTTGTTCACGCCATTGGCAACAATTCTAAGTGCATCGATATCAAGACCAGAATCGGTTTCATCAAGAATAGCCAGCTTTGGTTCAAGCATAGCCATCTGGAAGATCTCGTTACGTTTTTTCTCACCACCCGAAAATCCTTCGTTAAGTGAACGGGAAAGGAATTTACGGTCAATTTCAAGCATTTCGCTTTTTTCGCGGATAAGCTTAAGCATTTCGTTAGCAGGCATTTCTTCCTGTCCTTTTGCTTTGCGGCTTTCGTTGATCGCTGTTTTCATGAAGTTCGTTACAGATACTCCAGGTATTTCTACAGGATACTGAAACGATAAGAAAACACCTTTATGTGCTCTTTCTTCAGGAGCCAGTTCGCCAATATCTTCACCTTCAAGAAGGATCTCACCATCGGTTACTTCATAATCTTCTTTACCGGCAATAACCGATGAAAGTGTACTCTTACCAGAACCGTTTGGCCCCATAATAGCGTGTACTTCACCAGCTTTAACCTCAAGGTTAATACCTCTTAGAATATCTTTATCCTCAACACGCGCGTGTAAATTCTTAATACTTAACATTGTTGTTTATTTCGGGTTTGGAGTTTCGAGTTACGGGCTCTTATTAGAACCACTTACTCAAACCTTATTGTATATTACTTATAATCATTATTTTGGTTCGGGGACGCTCAACTCTGAACTCTAAACCCGAAGCCAATTATCCTACCGATCCTTCTAACGAAATTTCAAGTAGTTTCTGTGCTTCAACAGCAAACTCCATTGGTAGTTTGTTTAGCACCTCTTTACTAAATCCGTTAACGATAAGGGCAATTGCTTTTTCCGTTGGGATACCCCTTTGGTTGCAATAGAAAACCTGGTCCTCTCCAATTTTACTTGTAGTAGCCTCGTGTTCTATTTTAGCTGTTGTATTCTTAGATTCTATGTATGGGAAGGTATGCGCTCCACAATTGTTACCCATTAATAATGAGTCACATTGCGAGAAGTTACGTGCATTTTCTGCCCTTGCACCAATTTGTACAAGTCCGCGGTAACTGTTTTGCGATTTACCCGCAGAAATACCTTTGGAAATAATAGTACTCTTAGTGTTTTTACCAAGGTGAATCATCTTTGTACCTGTATCTGCCTGTTGGTAGTTATTGGTAACAGCAATAGAGTAAAACTCCCCTACCGAATTATCACCTTTAAGGATACAGCTTGGGTATTTCCATGTAACAGCAGAACCGGTTTCAACCTGTGTCCATGATATTTTAGCGTTCTTTTCGCAGATACCACGTTTCGTTACAAAGTTATATACACCACCTTTACCCTCTTTATTACCGGGGAACCAGTTTTGTACCGTACTGTATTTTATTTCGGCATCATCAAGTGCAATAAGTTCAACAACAGCGGCGTGCAGTTGGTTCTCGTCACGAGAAGGTGCAGTACATCCTTCAAGGTAACTAACGTAGCTTCCTTCATCGGCTATTACTAACGTACGCTCAAACTGACCTGTACCTGCCTGATTGATCCTAAAATAAGTAGAAAGCTCCATTGGGCATCGCACTCCTTTAGGAATGTAGCAGAAAGACCCGTCAGAGAATACAGCAGAGTTAAGCGCTGCATAAAAATTGTCTTTTTGCGGCACTACAGAACCTATGTATTTCTTAACAAGTTCAGGATGTTCTTTTATAGCTTCCGAAATCGGGCAAAAAATAATGCCTTTTTCAGCAAGTGTTTTCTTGAATGTTGTAGCAACAGAAACTGAATCTACTACGATATCCATCGCAACGTTATTCATCATCTTTTGCTCATCAATAGAAATACCAAGCTTTTTGTACATTGCCAATAGCTCAGGATCTACGTCGTCCAGCGTTTTATTTGCATCAATTGTTTTCGGTGCAGAATAATATGAAATTGCCTGAAAATCAGGTTTTTCATAATGAACGTTAGCCCATGTTGGTTCAGCCATTTCCTGCCATGCACGAAAAGCCTCCAGGCGCCAGTCCGTCATCCATTCAGGCTCTTCTTTCTTTTTAGAAAGTGCCCTAACGATGTCTTCATTAAGCCCAATGGGAAATGTTTCAGATTCAATGTCAGTATAAAAACCGTACTCGTACTCTTTGTTTTCGAGTTCAATCTTTAATTCCTCTTCAGTATACTTACTCATTATCTTGTTGTTTCAGGTTTAAAGTTTCAGATTTAAGGTTGCTCACTCAAATCCGGAAACACTACTGAAATGCTATTTTAATTTATTAAAAGAAAGTTTTTATTTCAGGCCGCTAAGCAACTTTAAACCTGAAACCTTAAACTTCTATAGAGAGAAGCTCTCCCCACATCCGCATGTTCTTTGCGCATTTGGGTTGTTAAAGACAAAACCTTTACCATTTAATCCCCCTGAATATTCAAGGATAGTACCTGCTAAATACAGGAAACTTTTTTTATCAACGGCAATTTTTATATTGTTGTCTTCAAATACTTTATCATTTTCGCCCAGGGCTTTGTCAAATTTCAATTCATATGACAAACCTGAACACCCACCGCTTTTAACGCCTACCCTTACAAAATCGGTAGATGCATCAAAGCCATCATCTTCCATTAGAGATACAACTCTCTTTTTAGCTGTGTCAGATACTTTTATCATAACTTAATACTTATAATTAGTCTAAATTTAGTGCAAAGATACCACATTTTTATATAATGCAATAATCACTACTCTTTTTATACAAATACTAGTATAAGCAATAGTTATACCAACTGTTTACTACAAATTTGTTAAATTGCCTCCTATAAATTTACAGTAATGAAATTATACCCAATAGAGAGCGGAAACTTTAAACTTGATGGTGGCGCAATGTTTGGCGTAGTGCCTAAAACAATATGGAACAAGACCAACCCAGCCGATAATAACAACTTAATAGACCTTGCTGCGCGCTGCATTCTAATCGAGGATGGTAATCGCCTTATTTTAATTGACACCGGAATGGGAAACAAACAAAGTGAAAAATTCTTTGGCTACTATTCCATGTGGGGCGATCATAGCATCGATAGATCATTGGCAAGTCATGGTTTTAGCCGCGATGATGTTACCGATGTGTTTATGACACACCTGCATTTTGATCATTGCGGAGGTAGCGTTCAGTGGAACAAAGACCGTACAGGTTACGAACCGGCATTTAAAAATGCTAACTTCTGGACTAATGAAAATCATTGGGAATGGGCAACCAAACCGAATGCCCGTGAAAAAGCATCTTTTCTGACGGAAAACATAATCCCTATGCAGGAAAGCGGACAGCTAAAATTTATCGAGAGGCCACAGGCAGGCTTTTTAGAGAAAAGCGAACTGGGCTTTGGAATATTTTTCGCCGATGGCCATACAGAGAAACAAATGATTCCGCATATTGAATATAACGGAAAGACAATTGTTTTTATGGCCGATTTACTACCTACAGTTGGACATATTCCGCTACCTTATGTTATGGGTTACGATACGCGCCCGCTTTTAACGATAGATGAGAAAGCACATTTTTTAAATACCGCAGCAGAAAAAGGTTACTATCTTTTCCTGGAACATGATGCGCACAATCAAATTATAACTGTAGAACAGACAGAAAAAGGTGTTCGTCTCAAGGAACATTTTAACTTCAACGATATTCTTTAACCTACTGTATCCTTGAAAAAAAGGAAGTTTTTTACCTTTTTGAAAAAAAACTTCCTTTTTTGTGTAACATTTCTTAATAAAGCCAGTCTATAGATATATCCGAATTGTAATTACAGAATATTTATTCTTTAAATATATATACCCGCGGAGATATTGAAATAGATTGAGTTAGTATACAATCACAGCAATATATGCTGCGGGTTTCTTTTTTAACAGGCACTTAATCTAAAGTAGTTCGCCAGCTTCACTAAAAAGTCTTTATTCATAAAAACTTTCTAAAATAATATCCTAATTTAATGTTAATAACTAATTTTGTGTAACAAAATGAGGATAATTTAGACCTATCCTAAAAATACGTAATTTACAGACTATGAAATTTAGATCAATTTACCTGTCGGTTGCATTGGCATTAGCCCTTGCAAGCTGCGGGACTTCAAAAATCACGGCAGAACCAATTGCCATAAAAACCCCTATAACTGCTAAAAAAGCAGCTCTTACAGAAAATCAGGAAAAACGCTGGAGCCATCTGGACCTTATAAACGATACAATCCCGGGAATGAGTGTAGACCGCGCTTATGAACTTCTTAAAGGCAGAAAAAGCCAAAAAGTTGTTGTAGGCGTTGTAGATTCTGGTGTTGATATTAACCACCCCGATCTAAAACCGGTAATCTGGAACAATCCTAAAGAAACTGCAGGAAACAATAAAGACGACGATAACAACGGATACATTGACGATATTCATGGCTGGAACTTTCTGGGAAAAGCAGAGCATGAAAATCTTGAATACGTTCGTATCCTTAAAAAAGGAGATGACGGTTCGGCCACTTACAAAAGGGCTAAAGCTGAATTTGAAAAAGAATCAAGAGAAGCGCAGGCAGGTAAACAGCAAATGGATTTTATAGCTAAAGCTGACCAGAAAATCAGGGCTGAGCTTAAAAAAGACAACTATACTGTAGAAGACCTTAAAAACCTCAAGTCTAACGATCAGCTTGTTAATGCTGTAAAACCTCAGCTAGTACAAATTCTTAGCCGTATGCCAAAAGCAGAATTTGATAAAGAAATTGAAGGCGGAAAAGAGCATTACGACAATCAGCTGGCGTACAACCTAAACCAAAAATTTGACGGCCGTAAAGTTGTAGGCGATAACCCAGACGATATTAACGATAAAAACTATGGCGACAACAATGTTATCGGCCCGGTTGCAGAAGGTGCTAAACACGGTACTCACGTAGCAGGTATCATTGCTCAGCAAAGAGGTAATAATCTTGGCGGAGACGGTGTTGCAAGCGGCAATGTAGAAATTATGGCTGTACGTGCCGTGCCGGATGGCGATGAGTACGATAAAGATGTTGCTCTTGCAATTCGTTATGCTGTAGACAATGGCGCTAAGGTTATCAACGGAAGCTTTGGTAAATATTACTCTACGCATAGTGACTGGGTATATGATGCTATTAAATATGCTGCTGATAAAGATGTGCTAATTGTATGTGCGGCAGGTAACGAAAGCATGGACCTTAATGCAGACGGTAAAACAGCAGAGCGTTACCCTAATGACAGCAGAATTGACGGACCGGAAATTGCCGATAATTTCCTTACAATTGGTGCTATCAGCTATAACTACGATTCAAGCCTTCTTGCAGATTTCTCTAACTATGGTAAAACAGAAGTAGATATTTTTAGCCCAGGTGTTAGAATTTATGCTACAACGCCAAACAATAACTACGAATACCTTCAGGGAACATCTATGGCTTCGCCAAATGCAGCAGGAGTAGCAGCACTTATCCGCTCTTACTACCCAACGCTAACGGCTCCACAGGTTAAACATATCATTATGGACTCCGGCCTATCAGTAGATCTTCAGGTTAACCTTGGTGGTGATCCAGCAGATAAAAGGGCATTCAGTGAAATTTCAAGAACAGGTAAAATAATCAATGCATACAATGCGGTTATCCTGGCTGACAAAGTTTCAAGAGAAAAGAAATAATTCAGAATTGAAAAATTTTTATAAATGGAAGGGCGCAATCCCTTCCATTTTTTTATTTTTAACACATGAAAAAACTACTCTTACTTGCAGTGCTATCGGCTGGCAGCCTATATGCACAGAACAATCCTAATCCCGGCTACTGGCAACAGCACGTAGACTACAAGATGGATGTGTCTATGGATGTAAAGACGTACCGCTACAATGGTAAACAGGAGCTGGTATACACTAATAACTCTAAAGACACACTTACCCGTGTTTTTTATCATTTGTACAATAATGCTTTTCAGCCGGGCAGCGATATGGATGCACGCCTTAAAGCCATTTCAGATCCGGATAAAAGGATGGTTAAGAGCTTTAAAAATGCGGGCAAAACTACTTTTGAAAGTAGAATAAGCGCCCTTAAGCCCGATGAAATTGGCTACCTGAAAATTACAAATCTCAAGCAGGACGGTGCCGCAGCTACCAATAAAGTAGCAGGTACAATCCTTGAGGTAACGCTTGCTAAGCCACTACTTCCCGGAAAATCGTCAACTTTTACGTTAGATTTTGAAGGACAGGTACCTTTACAGATTCGCCGTAGCGGAAGGAACAGCAGCGAAGGTGTTGCGCTTTCTATGACGCAATGGTTCCCTAAAATGGCAGAATACGATTTTGAAGGCTGGCACGCCAACCCTTATATAGCCCGTGAGTTTCATGGGGTTTGGGGTAATTTTGATGTGAAGATCACAATTGATAAAGACTATACAATTGGTGGGTCGGGATATCTTCAAAACAAAAACGAGATTGGTAAAGGCTATCAGGATGAAGGCGTACAGGTTACATACCCTAAAAAGGCCAAAACCCTTACATGGCATTTTGTAGCACCTAATGTGCACGATTTTGCATGGGCAGCCGATAATAATTACGCCCACGATAAAATAATGGGTGAGAACAATACAGAACTTCACTTCTTCTATAAAAACACACCTGAAAACCAGGACGGATGGAAAAGGCTTCAGCCAAAAACGGCGGAGATACTTGCATTCTACAATAAAATTGTTGGTCCGTATCCGTACAAGCAATACTCTGTAATTCAGGGTGGCGATGGCGGTATGGAGTATGCAATGTGTACACTTATTACCGGTCGTAGTTATGAAGGCCTTGTAGGTGTTACCGCACACGAGTTTGGGCATTCGTGGTTTCAGCATGTGCTGGCATCAAACGAAACAAAACACGGTTGGATGGACGAAGGTTTTACCACCTATATAGAAGACCTTGCTATGCATACGCTTATGCCTCCAAAAGATAAAAAAGAAGAAGAAAGCAATCCGTTTGCAGGTTCATACGCCAATTACTTTTATATGGTAAAAAGCGGTAAAGAACAACCGCTAAGCACACAGGCAGACCGATTTGACCTGAACATGCTATACAGCATATCGTCATACAGCAAAGGTTCAATCTTTCTTGCGCAGCTTGGCTATGTAATTGGTGAAGATAAACTGGCACAAACCATTAAACGTTTTTATGCCGACTATAAGTTTACGCACCCAACACCAAACGACATTAAACGTACTGCCGAAAAACTTACAGGTGCCCAGCTGGACTGGTATCTTGTAGACTGGACGCAAACTACAAACACTATTGACTACAGCATTAAAGCTTCTGAATACGGTAATAATACAAAAGTTACGCTGGAGCGTATCGGGCGTATGCCAATGCCTATAGATATTATCGCGGTATATGACGATGGTACACAGGAAACCTTTTATGTTCCACTACGAATGATGCGTTACATAAAAGACAACCCCTACCCTAATTTAAAGCGCACTGTGCTTCCGGATTGGGACTGGTCATACCAAACGTACGATTTCACCATAAACAAGCCTAAAAAAGCAATTAAAATGCTTGTAATAGATCCTGCAGAATTAATGGCCGATGTAAACAGGGAAAATAATGTTTATTCCGGGAACTAGATCTTAATCGACAGTTCCAGAAACGATACAAACAAAAAAGCAGTACTTCAACAGTACTGCTTTTTTTATCCTTATATCGCAACGCTCTTCACACTGCGACTCTAAACTGAAAACTATTTTCTATTCATCCTGATATGCGGAATGCCATCCTCAAGATACTGCTCGCCTTCCTGAACAAAACCGTGGGTTTCGTAGAATTTTTTAAGATACAACTGTGCTGAAATAGTTATAGCTGATGTCTTATAATTTTCTGCAATGGCAACTATTCCGGCGGCAATAAGATCGTGACCCCATTTTCTGTCGCGAAATTTCTCACCTATAACAACCCTGCCTATAGAGGCATTATCAAAGTAATCACCGGGTGCAAAAAGACGGCTGTAAGCGGCAATTTCACCGTCATAAACGCCAAGAACATGTAATGCTTTCTCATCTTTACCGTCTATATCCTGATAGACGCAATCCTGTTCCACTACAAACACTTCACTGCGCAATTGCAGTGTCTTGTATAGTTCGGTTAAAGAAAGTTCGTTAAATCGCTTTATTTTAAATTGTGGTTTCATAAAAACTGAACCGATTTGATGATAGACTCCAGTTCTATTACCAAATCTCTTTTAGGTGACGAAGGGCTGTAGATAAATCCTTCGATAATTAAATAGCAGTTGTGCTTATCATCACGAATGGCGTAGTTAAGAAACGGGCCGTTCATAAAATCGTTTTCCATTTCCCAGTTACCGCGGGTTTCAAAAGTGCGCTTATCTTTAAAACTGGTCATGTACAGGTAAGGTGAATACGCTTCTTCCGTAATCATGAACGTAGACGGTTCCTGGCCGTGTATATACTGGCTGCCAATAGAATCGCGCATTTTAATGATATTCGTCACGATAGTTTTATCATGTTCAATAACATCGTAAGGCACTTTGTAAATAAGAATGTTGGTATTACCGCTGGGAATATCTTTCTTAAGCCATACAAAATCGTTGTTTTGCAAAGCATAGCTGTAAGTAACCGGTACATTGATAGAGATGTTGTATTGCGACTCTATTTTTTTTTCGTCCAGTAAACCAAGCTTTATATTTCTCTGTTGGTTTTCGGCAATTTCGGTTTCCCTTATCTTTCGGATTATCTCATCCGAATGCATGTCTATAAGATCCAGTATTTCGTCTATAGATTTGCCTTTAATAGTAAATACATTCTGCGGGGCGCAGTAATTATTCCGTTTAAAGTCGAATACTTTTTTTACCGCTTTATCAACAACGATAATGTTGCGGCCCTTTTTCATAGGGCCGTCAAACGATTTGTCGTGAACCTGGTTAAGGGTAAAAATAGGTTCTTCCAGTGTAAGCCCGTCTACCGGAGCCGCAAGCTTTTTACGAAGGCTGTCGCCCACCTCGCCGTTCCATAATACATCGCTTATTACAATGGAAATCTCGTTGATGTTACCCTTAGAAGAGTCGGCATCATCGTGCTTATCTTTTCCGCATGCTGCGAAACAAAGCACAAAAACCAGTAATACCGCAGCTTTAAGGCTTTTCATCAAATTATATTTATCGGGTAAATTAAGATTAGTTTACCTCAAGAACTTTAAGTTTCATTCCCGGCTGAATGCTTTCGCCTTGTATCTTGTTCCAGTTTTTAAGATTTTCAACTGTTACACCAGGGTGCTTTCTTGCAATACTGAACAGTGAATCTCCTTTTTGAACAACATACATACGCTCCTGCTCATAGTTAACTTCCCTGTTTCTTTTAGCAGGTGTAACAACCGCAGGTTTAGTATCATTAGCAGCAATCTGTTCTTCATTATCAGAAGCATCGTTATTATCTTCTGAAGTATTCGCAGCAACAGCAGTCTTAGCATTTGCCGTGACCGATGCTTTCGACGTTTCTTTAGGTTCTTTTGCAGCAATAGCTTCTTCTTTAACCGGTGTAGTAACCATAATCGTTTTCTGGATCCTGATTTTTTGTCCGGCCATTATATTATTGCCTTTTATTTTATTCCATTTTCTTAGCTCGGCAACACTTACATCATATTTAGAAGCAATTGCGCCCAGGTTGTCACCTCTCTTCACGGTGTGGACTTTGGTAGCTACAGATGCAGTTCTTTCTTTTTTATAAGGCGATGTAGATGCCACAGCTTTTGATATTGAACTGTCGCGCTTAATAGAAGCAATTGCAGTTTCTGGCTTGTCTATAAAATAAGGCCTTTCCCTTTTGCTATCTTCATGATCAAGATAAGCGTAAATAGCATTCTCATTAGATGTAAACAATCCTATCTTTTCTTTAGGAAGCCTTAAATAATGGGCTTTCTCAGTAGTGTACGGAATAACATCCAGTTTGTAAATTGGGTTTAGCAATTGTAGTTGCGATACCGGTACATCAAGCAATTGAGCAACCTGTTTGAAAGACATCTGGCGTTTTACCATAATAGTGTCTGTTTCAAAATAGGTTACAGGTGCTTTTTTACCTTTAATGCCATGCTCTTTTGCATATTCGTAAATGTACATTGTAGCAAGGAACGTTGGTACGTACGCCTGAGTTTCTTTCGGAAGGTTTTTACGGATGTTCCAGTAATTGCTGTAGCTTCCTGAACGGCGTATAGCTTTAGTAACGTTACCCGGACCTGCATTATACGATGCCAATACAAGATCCCAATCGCCAAACATATTGTAAAGGCTTGTTAGATATTGGCATGCAGCTTCTGTAGCTTTAATAGGATCGCTCCTTTCGTCTACATAGCTGTTAACCTCAAGGTTATACTGCTTTCCTGTAGGATACATAAATTGCCAAAGTCCTGTAGCCCCTACCCTCGATTTAGCTCTCGGGTTTAGTGCAGACTCAATAACGGCAAGATATTTAATCTCAATTGGCACGTTGTATTTTGCAAGGTGCTCTTCAAACATCGGGAAATAATACTCTGATATTGCCATTAATCTTTCATAAGATCTCGGCCTGTTTTTCAGGTACGACTTAATTATGTTTTCAAGGCCTTTGCTATATTCGATATTAAATGGCGATTTAGCATCCATTTTAGCAAGCCTTTCTTTTAGTAAATCAGTTGAAAGACTGTAATCTACCTCTTCATCAGGGTTTAACCTTTTAAGATCGTCCTGCATGTTGTCAAAAAGATCCTGATTGGTAAGTTCATTAACCCAAAGGCTGTCTACACAAGCCATATCGCTATGACGAACGAATGATGATTTAATAGAATCTAAGAACGAAATTTTAATAACAGGGGTAACCGGTGAAATGTCGGTTTGGGCACTTTCCTGGGCAAAAGCTGCGAAGGATAGCAGTGCGAAAACTAATGACAATGTTTTCTTTTTACTCATCTAATTTACTTTTTTAATCAGTTAAATTACAATGCATTACAAAGTAACAATGTATGATAACTTTACTATTTGAATTCTATTGCAAACTTTAACACTATTCTCCCTGTATCGCAGCGATACCCGGTAGTGTTTTGCCTTCAAGCATTTCAAGCATAGCACCGCCTCCGGTAGACACATAGCTCATTTTTGACTCAAGGCCAAATTGCTTAACGGCTGCTACTGAATCTCCTCCTCCTACCAGAGAGAAAGCGCCTTTATCTGTAGCTTCGGCTATAAAATTGCCAAGTTCTATTGTTCCTTTGGCAAAGTTTTCCATTTCAAAAACGCCTAGCGGGCCATTCCAAAGAATAGTTTTCGACTCAAGAATAACTTTTTTAAAGTTTTCCAGCGATTTTGGCCCTGCGTCAAGCCCCTGCCATCCGTCAGGAATTGCAGTTACATCAACAACCTGTGTGTTAGCGTCATTCTTAAAATCATCCGCAGCAATAACATCAACAGGAATGTGTATCTGTACGTTCTTTTCTTTAGCTTTCGCTAAAATTTCAAGGGCAAGATCCTGCTTATCATCTTCACAGATCGAATCGCCTATCTTACCACCCTGAGCTTTAATGAATGTAAAAGTCATACCACCACCAATAATCAGGTGGTCTACTTTATCCAATATATTTTCTATAACCGTGATCTTAGACGAAACTTTAGATCCGCCCAAAACAGCCGTTACCGGCTTTTCACTGTTTCTTAATACTTTGTTAAGACTGTCGATCTCTTTAGCAAGAAGCTCGCCAAAAACTTTATTTTCAGGAAAATAATTTGCTATAATCGTTGTAGAAGCGTGTGCACGGTGAGCCGTACCAAAAGCATCGTTTACATAAACATCGCCAAGAGAAGCCAGTTTTTTGGCAAAATCTTCATCACCCGCCTCTTCTTCTTTATAAAAACGAAGGTTTTCAAGAAGCAATACTTCACCGGGCTTTAAATCTTTAGCTGCCTGTTCTACTTCGCTGCCAATGCTGTCGGCGACAAATTTTACTTCAACACCAAGAATTTTAGAAGCTGTATCTACAATATGTTTTAATGAATATTTCTCTTCAACGCCTTTTGGCCTGCCTAAGTGCGACATTAAGATAACGCTTCCGCCATCTTTTAATATCTTGTCGATTGTTGGTTTTGCCGCTTCAATTCTAGTGGTGTCTGTTACTTTAAAGTTCTCATCCAGAGGTACGTTAAAGTCAACACGGATTAAAGCTTTCTTATCTGCAAAATTATTATCGGCAAGGGTTTTCATTAATGTGGTTTTTAGTTTTATTTAGAAATAGTACAAAGGCAAATATAGGCGTTTATGTTAATAAGTTGCCAACAAATTGTTTAAAAAGATTTTTAGATACAATGCAAATATCTACATTTCAATTAATTACATTGGTGTTAAATTTTCATTTAACACATGAAACGGTAGTATTCTGTAACAAAACTTTTGTAGTCTGTATACACTATAACGTGTTCGCTTATCGTTGTGTAGTAAATATTATCTTACATCCTAAATTTAAAATGCTTATCATGAGAATATTTGTAATTTCGCTGATACTAACTGTACCGCTCATTTGCGGTGTGCAGGATAACATTGACATGCAAAAAGTCCGTAGTTTTTTGCAAGCGCAACCCAAACGCACGAGGTCATGATTTTAATTACCTCATAGTAATCAATAACCCTCCCGTGCAGCATAATACCGTAATTTTATTACAGCCGGAAGAGAATGTTAAGTTTTAATTTATAATGCTAGTTTACAACCTTATCAAATTCACTATGAAATCAGTAATCTTTTTGTTAACTGTATTGCACCTTTTTTAACGTATGCTCAAGGAGATACTCTTGACATCGAAACAGCACGTAAATATATTCTTTATAGCTCGCAAATAAACATTCGTTATTACAAAGAATGTACTAAAGAATACGAGTTACTTGACGCACATAGTCCTGGTGACATTGTAGTTGATGGTTCTGATATTTACGAAGTTGTGGAATTCAAAACTATTCCTGAAACCCATTGCAGTTATATTTTTATTGATGGGAAAAAGTTAACACAAAAAGAAATCCAAAAAACTCAAAATCAAGTATTAAAACTGTATAAAAAGGGAACTTCATTTGATGAACTTATAAAAAAGTACGGGATGGATGAATCTCCGGAAGTATATGAATTTAAATTCACCAAGGATGAAGCAATACCGGAATTTGAAAAAGCAGTTTTGGATGATGATTCAGGCACAGCTTTTATGATTAATATTCCCAAAGAAAAAAAATATTTTATTGTGGTAAAAAAAACCGGGAATTTTACCAGAAAAATTATTGTGGGGGTATATTATAGTTATCCAAAAAAAGATTATGGGTTTTAAATCCACACCCACATTTAACGGCTGTTGCAACCCAACCACTATTTCTACTATATTTGCCGCATGCTTTTTTCAGAAATTTTAGGTCAGGACCATATTAAAAACCACTTAACTACGAGTGCTTCATCGGCGCGTATTCCGCATGCTCAGCTTTTTATAGGCCCCGAAGGATCAGGTACTTTACCAATGGCTATTGCTTATGCACAGTATATTTTATGCAGCAATACCGGCGGCGAAAATTCAAATGGCAATGATGCCTGCAACCTTAAATTCCGCAACCTGTCGCATCCCGATCTGCATTTTGTATTTCCGGTAGCGTCTAACAGCGAAGTTAAAAGCCATCCCGTAAGTGCCAACTTTTTAAAGTACTGGCGTGAGTTTGTTGAGGAAACTCCGTACGGAAGTTTGTTCGACTGGTATAAAAAAATTGATATCCAGAATAAACAGGGTCAGATTGGTGTAGATGAGGCCCTTGAAATTGTAAAGTCGCTTTCGCTGAAAGCCTATGAAGGTGGCTACAAAGTGATGATTATCTGGATGGCCGACAAAATGAATACTGCCACCGCCAATAAACTACTTAAACTTTTAGAGGAACCACCCGAAAAAACGGTTTTTATTCTTATTGCCGAAAGCCAGGATGATATCCTTCAGACAATACTTTCACGCTGTCAGGTGCTTAACTTTGGACCCGTTGGCGAAAAGCCAATCATAGATGCATTGGTTTCACGTGAAAATATGGACCCACGTGCCGCTCAAAAAGTAGCACACCAGGCACAGGGCAACTACAATAAAGCGCTCCATCTCTTACACAACACCGATGACAACAAACCTTTTGAAGAATGGTTCGTTATGTGGGTGCGTGCTGCCTTTCGTGCCAAAGGAAATGCCGCTGCCATTCAGGATCTTATTGCCTGGAGCGAAGCTATTGCGGGTATTGGCCGTGAAGCCCAAAAGCAGTTTTTAAATTTTTGTATCGATATGTTCCGACAGGCACTACTACTAAATTACAATGCTAAAGAACTGGTTTTCATGGAACCGACCGTTGATAAATTTAAGCTGGAAAACTTTGCGCCTTTTGTAAACGGCAATAACATCAACGACATTTTTAAAGAGCTTAGCGATGCGCTGTATCATATTGAGCGTAACGGAAATGCCAAAATAATATTAACCGACCTATCAATAAAACTAACACGTTTAATCCATAAAAAATAAGATTATGTATACGCATACCGCAATTATCATTACGTTATTGTTTCTTGCCATTACCTTCATACAATCAGGCTACGACAAAATTTCTGACTGGAAAGGCAATGTCGGTTGGCTTAAAGGTCACTTTGCAGCAGCACCTATCAAAAATATTGTGCCGCAATCGCTTTTTTTAATACTGGTTCTTGAAATTTTTGCAGGCGCATTTTCTGTTATTGGTGCTATCCAGATTTTAGTAAACGGTGAAACCGAATTTGCCTTTTGGGGTGGAGTATTGTCTTGCGTAACATTGCTGTTTCTTTTACTGGGTCAGCGTATGGCTAAAGATTATGATGGAGCAAGAACTATTGTTATCTATTTTATCCCGGCAGTACTGCTGCTTACCTGGTTGTAATATCCGATTATTAGATTTTTGGATTAACACATAGTCCTGAACATATATAATAAATGCGAACCCACTAAGGTTCGCATTTATTATTTTAATTATCCTGAAGGCTTGCCCTGTAAAGCCTTAATTCGCCCCAGGTAAAGTCATCGCCAAATTTTTCTTTTAATCCTCCCAGTGCTTCGCCCTCAAAACCTTTAAAAGCTTCTTTTAAAGCGATAATTCTATCCTGCGTCAATACTTCCTCCACTCTGACCTTTCCGGATTGTACAAGGCCGGCAAAATGGCTCAGAATTGTTGTTTCTGTCAACTTCCTTGTTTTAGCGATATCTTCAATCGACATTTTTTGCAGCCAAAGTTCGTGTGTTTCTTCCAGTGTAGTCTTTTTAGGCTCTGCCGATTTTTTCTTTTTAGGAGCGTAACGTTCTGCTGCATAGTCTTCTTCCGGCTCTTCCATAAGCGTTGCCGGATTCTGACGCTGAGCGGCGCGAAGCGCCTCGATTTTTTTAGATTTATAAGACTGTATTTCTGGAGAAACCAAATGCTCTCGGCTTATAGGTTTGCCTTCATTTACAATCTGCATCAGCAGTTTCGATTTCATAAGACGGATAACCGCTGCGGTTTGCACCTCTTCCATCTCAGCAAGCTCTTCGTAAAATCCTTTCGCTTTCCTGATACGTTTTACTTCTTCCATTTTTTCCAGAAGCCCTGTTGCCAGATGATCCATCACCGGAAAAAAGTAGTTGTGCGCAGCGTTAACCCTTTCTGCAATAAACTGCATATCAATTGGCTGCTGCCTAAAAAGCTTATCTAGTTGCGATATAAATTTTCGAGATGCATCCAGCAGTCCGTGAATATTATTTTCCTGGCGGTTAGCCCATTCGCGGTATTTTGCTTTAAGTGCTTTATCTCCTTCCTGCAGGTAACTCATTTTATGTCGTTGCCAGTCGGTAGCCAGGTCTGCCCATTCAAAACTGTTTTTCAGAAAGTTGGCTATAAATCGTTCTGTTTCCTGTTTTAATGAATTTTCGAGTTCGCCTTCCTCTGCCCTGCCCGATGCATAACCTATCACATCGGCATCGCTCGAGATACCATTCATGCGTATTGGAGTAAGCAAAATAAGCCCATCTAACGAGCGCAAACGCGAAAGAGCAACGTATGCCTGCCCCGGCATAAAAACCTGCGAGACATCAAGCACAGCTTTGTCAAACGTAAGACCCTGGCTCTTGTGTACAGTAATAGCCCATGCGAGCTTTAAAGGATAATGTACAAACGTACCTAAAACATCTTCTTTTATTTCTTTGGTAACTTCATCCACATAATAGCGAACGTTTTGCCATTCATACTTTGTTGCTTCTATCGTTTCATCTTCTTCAGGGAAATGCACCAACACTTCTTCATCTGATAATGATTTGATTACACCAATTTTTCCATTGAAATATTTTTTCTCCGGCGAAAGGTCGTTCTTAATGAACATTACCTGTGCTCCTACTTTAAGCTTTAGTTCGCTTTCCACAGGATAGATCTTATCCGGAAAATCCCCCACAATTTCAGGATGGTAGGTAAACTGTTTCTCATCCAGTTCTTCTAACGATGTTGCGTTCATAGCATCAGCTTTGGCATTGTGGGTGGTAAGTGTTATATATCCTGTATGCTTTGTTGAATCAAAATCAGGTTGAACAAAAGTGTTTAGTATTTTAAGATCATTTTCTGTTATTACGTTGTTCCTCAGATTATTAAGAACATCGATAAAGGTACTATCGGTCTGCCTGTAAATTTTATCAAGTTCAATATACATTGGCGGATCTTGCTGGACCACATGCGAATGGAAAAAGAATTTACCTTTATAGTAATTACGAAGCACTTCCCACTCTTCATTTCTTACCACCGGTGGCAGCTGTAAAAGGTCACCAATATATAAAACCTGTACCCCTCCAAATGGTAGATTTTTCTTACGAACAGAGCGCAGCATAAAATCCATCGCATCCAGGAGGTCGGCGCGAAGCATACTTACTTCGTCAATAACCAGCAGTTCCAGATTATTAATAACCGACTGTTTATCAGCACGCATCCTAAAGTGGCGCCTAAGTGTGTCTTTGGTTTCAAACTTCACATAATCAGAGAATTGCGGGGGTTGATTGTGCTCCGGAATAAATCCGGCAAAAGGCAATTGAAACATGGAATGTATCGTAACTCCGCCGGCATTTAAAGCTGCAATGCCTGTAGGTGCTACAACTACAACGTTTTTATGTGTAGTTCTTATTATCTCGCGTAACAGCGTGGTCTTGCCTGTACCTGCTTTTCCAGTAAGAAAAACAGACCTATTTGTCTGATTTATAAAACGTAAGGCGTAATATGCGGCTGTAGAGAGATTTTCCATGAGGCGTATAATTGAAGGCTGCGAAATTACAGATTTTTATACAGATTTATGCGCAAAAAAAAATGCTTCCACAAAGGGAAGCATTCTATGTTTCACGTGAAAAAATTACTTTTTCTCTTCTGCCTTAGCCGGTTCAACTTTTGGGGCATCTTCTTTCTTAGCAGATCCTTTGTAGCTGTCGTTTAATTCTTTAGTAATTTTATCAGTAATATCATATCCGTCTTTAGCATACATAATACTAACTACATCGCCAGATCCGTAGATATAATCATATCCGTTTTTCTTACCGTAATCTTTAACGTATTTCTTGATTTTACCAATCAGTGTATCGTTTTTAACTCCAAATTCATCCTGAAGTTGTTTAACCATAGTCTCCTGCATAATACCAAGTTCACGCTCTCTTTTCTGTAATTCCTGTCCTCTTAACTGAGCCCATTGCATACCTTTCGCTTTCGCTTCTTCCTGGAAACTTGCAGCATCCAATTTGAATTGGTTTACTTTAGTTTCAAGCTCACGGCCCATCACTTCCTGTTTTGTTTTACTTTGCGATTCAAGTTCTTTAAACTCTTCTAAGTCCTGAACAATTTTAGAAGTATCAACATATGCAGTTTTTAAACCTGCAGTGGTAGTTGTTGTTTCTTTATTGCATGAAATTACCGCAAGGGCAAAACCGATTATCAAAAGTGATTTTTTCATTTCCTGATTTTAAATTATTTTTTAAAAATTTTCGTAAAAGTAATAATTAGTTGCCAAGTACCAAAAAAAGAGCGTTTTTGACAAAATTTTAAGGTATAAGGACAATTTATTGAAACACATTAATACTATAAACATCTTCAATCGAAATAGACTTCATATAAAGCCCCGTAATCAAGTATTAAAAAACGTCGGCACAAACATATCGCTCTGCATAAAAACGTTTATTAAACGCTTTTTATTTAGTTTTTTGCCATTTTTATCACGTAAATATGAGAAGAATACTCAAAATTCTGCGTAGCTTTCAAATTTGAACGTAAACCAGTAAAAAATCCTTTAATGAAATTCATTTTTCCAGTCTTATATTTTTCTGACAATAGACTTACATAAAAACTATCAAATTTCATTGGAAGCACTTTTATCAGCTCCATACCTTGCTTTGCAAAAAGTAATTTTATTGAAGTTTTAGAAAAATGCCAAAGATGCCTTGGCACATCATATGCTGCCCAATGTTTTCCATAGTACTGTGCGTCGTATGATTTGAAATTAGGGACTGCAATAATTATCGTTCCTCCCGGCTTCAGAATTCTTTTCAATTCGGCAATCTGATTCTCGACATCAGGAACATGTTCAAGCACATGCCACATTGTAATTACATCAGCTGAATAATCGGGCATTTGTGACAACTGTTCTAAAAAGATAACACCTTTAGCCTGTGCACTAGCTTTAGCTTTTTGACTGGGTTCTAATCCGACTATCTCCCAACCTTTGCTCTTGGCCATAACTAGAAAATCTCCTGTTCCGGCCCCAATATCAAGAATATTACCTTTGCCAGGTTGAAACCCTTCAATCAGTTTTATTTTATCACGTAATGCTTTTTGCTTAACAGTATGATACAGTTTTTCAAATAGAGACCGCTTCCCGTCGGTATGAGAAATATAGTCGTCGCTTTCGTAGTAAGCACCTAGTTTATCCAGAGTAGGTTGCGGATATGTTTTTAGCATTTGAAGTTCTTCATCTAATAGAAGCTGAAATTCTTCACCGGAGACCGAATAATCTTTTACGGTAATATAAATGTTGTTGTTTGAAAAATCCATTAATAGTTATAGTATTCGTATTTTAAATCTTTAAGATATTTTACTGCTATACTTTGAAATAACGATCCCTCGGCAAGGCAATCTTCATTATTATCGTTTATTACTGAGACAGCCAAAAAGTTGGCTGAAGACCCTACCCTGTTTACCTCAGTTTCAAAATTAGAGACCATAAATTGCGAAGTGTCGAAATATTTATTAAGCTCATCGTTTGTATATAAAAAAACTTTAAATCGTATATTTTCGACATTTACATAATAATTTAATTCCTCTGTAGGACCTAAATTATATTTTGCCATTAGAAACTGCTGAAACGGCATTTTCTTTTGGTTGTTTTCAAAAACAAAAGCTGTAAGTCCTTTCTCGTGACCTAAAAGCTCTTTGCCGTCCAACAACAAGATATAATCATTAATTTCAACTGTATGTCTTGGTGTTATACATGATGTAAACATTAAACAGACAAAAAATACAAAAAACCCTTTTAATAAAAAGAGTTTTAAAAATCGTTCCACGTGAAACATTACCATTATCGTCCCATATGTATTAATAGCACAGAGATATCACTCGGAGACACACCGCTGATACGGGATGCCTGAGAAATAGTTACCGGCTTGATTTTTTTCAATTTCTCTCTTGCTTCAAAAGATAAAGACTTGATTTTACTAAAATCGAAATTCTCTGGAATTTTCACATCTTCAAGTCTGTTAAGCTTATCTGCATTATTTTTCTCTTTTTCTATGTAGCCCGAATATTTCACCTGAATTTCGGCCTGTTCAATCACTTCCCTATCCAAATTATGCTCTTCAACATAATTTTTCACTTTTTCGAATTTAAGGATATCCTCAAGGTCAATTTGCGGACGTGAAAACACCTTAAACATTTTATCAGGCTGAGAAATCGGTGAAGAGGCTTTTTCCTCCAGAATTGGGTTAGCCTCGGCAACACTTACGCTTGTTTCCTTAAAAAAGTTGACAAAAGCATCACTTTCATCGCGTTTTTTCTCCATTTTGCGCATTCTTTCTTCAGATGCAAGCCCAATTTCATATGAAAGCGGCGTTAAGCGAAAATCTGCGTTGTCCTGACGCAATAATGTCCTGTATTCTGCACGCGAAGTGAACATACGGTACGGTTCCTCGGTACCTTTTGTAATAAGGTCATCAATAAGCACACCTATGTATGCCTCATTACGCTTCAGAATTAAAGGTGCCCTATCCTGAACTTTCAGCGCAGCATTTATACCAGCCATCAGTCCTTGCGATGCGGCCTCTTCATAACCGGTAGTACCATTAATCTGTCCCGCAAAATATAAACCATCCACTAATTTGGTCTCAAGCGTATGCTTTAACTGCGTTGGCGGAAAATAATCGTACTCAATAGCATATCCAGGGCGGAAGAATTTTACATTCTCAAATCCTTCGACACTACGCAATGCTTTAAACTGAACATCCTCCGGAAGGGAGGTCGAAAATCCGTTTACATACACTTCCACCGTATCCCATCCTTCAGGTTCAACAAAAAGCTGGTGACGGTCTTTGTCTGCAAAACGGTTTATTTTATCTTCTATAGACGGACAGTATCTTGGACCAAGGCTTTTGATACGACCGTTAAACATAGGCGAACGATCAAAACCTTCACGAAGCACATCATGAACAAGTTCTGATGTGTACGTCATATAACAAGAACGCTGATCCGTCAGCGGCTTTGTTATATCCATATATGAAAACTTATCCGGGTTGACATCACCCGGTTGTTCTATCATTTTTGAGTAATCAAGCGAACGACCATCAACACGTGGTGGCGTACCTGTTTTCATACGTCCGGCTTCAAAACCTGTACGAACTAAATCTTCTGTGATTCCGTATGCAGCACTCTCTCCTGCCCTTCCACCACCAAATTGTTTCTCACCAATATGGATTAGTCCGTTCAGAAAAGTTCCGTTTGTCAGCACCACAGATTTGGCTTTGATTTCAATTCCAAGTGATGTTCTTATACCCGTCACCTTACCATTCTCCATCAAAATTCCAGACACCATCTCCTGATAAAAATCAAGATTTGGGGTACGCTCCAGCATAAGCCTCCACTCTTCTGCAAAGCGCATTCTATCACTTTGCACACGTGGGCTCCACATAGCCGGACCTTTTGATTTGTTGAGCATCCTGAACTGGATTGCTGTCTTATCTGAAACAATACCTGAGTATCCACCAAGCGCGTCAATCTCACGAACGATCTGTCCTTTTGCAATCCCACCCATGGCAGGATTACAAGACATCTGCGCAATGTTTTGCAAACTCATTGTAACAAGCAGTGTTTTCGAACCCAGGTTCGCTGCAGCCGCAGCTGCTTCAGAACCTGCATGTCCTGCACCCACCACTATAACATCATATACCTCGTTAAACATTTTTATTCTCCCTGTTCCACGTGGAACGTTTAAAATTGCATTATAAAAATTTTGCCAAGCAGTACGTTCCACGTGGAACGTTCAGACATATTGGACTTGATTTTTTGCAAGTGTTCCACGTGGAACGCTCACTAATTTAGCTGGATATTTAAGCTACTGTTCCACGTGGAACAGTTGAATCTTTTCGTCTTCTTTAGAGCGCATCAAAGCTGAATCGTCTTCTGTCTTATCCTTATAACCGCAGTAGTGTAATACCCCGTGAGCCATTACACGCTTTAATTCGTCATCAAAAGAAACATTAAACTCCTCTGCATTTTCTTTAACCCTCTCTACAGAAATAAAGATATCTCCGCTTAAAAGATTACCCATTGTATAATCAAAACTAATTATATCTGTAAGAGTATCGTGATCTAAAAACTCTATGTTCTTTTGAAGAAGGTATTCATCATCACAAAAGATATAATTAATCTCCCCTTCTGTTTTATCCTCAGATTCTATAACACGTGATAACCACTCTTCGTATTGGTTTTCATCCTTAAGCTCAAAGCTCGTTTCGTAATTAAAACTAATCATCTTTTCTGAAATAGGCTTGCACCCTTTGGTTAAAATTTGGGCGCAAAGGTAAGCTTTGTCTATTTAAAATCTCTACACTATTCAAATATTCTTTAAGGGCATCAGGAATACGGTTTGCGCTATTACTAACCTCTTTTGTATTGGTTTGCGACTGCCTTTTGTTTTCTTCACCCTGTTGTTGAATAGCCTTATCTAATTTTAAAAGTTCGTGTTTTAAGTTCTGCATCTTTTGCATCGCATCGCCTTTAAAACCTTTATTCAACAATTGCTTTTCGATCTCTTTCATTTGGCGTGCGGCATTCTGGCCGTTGCCACCCATACCCTCTTTTTCTAAAGCTTTTTGTAACGCTTCCCGTAGCTGTTGCTGTTCTTTGTAAATCTCTAAAATCTCTCCGGCGTCGCCTTCGTTATCTCCATCCTCGCCTTCACCTTCTCCCTGGCCTTTACCTTTTTCTTTACCACCTGGCTTAGGTTCGCCTTCTTTACCTTCACCTTTTTTCCCATCTTTACCTTCTTTGCCTTCCTGCATTTTCTTAGCAAGCTTTTCTTGTTTCTGTATAATATCCGGTAACTGCATATCTCCTTTACCCGACTTACCCGGTTTAGGATCGCCACTACCACCAGACCCTGACATTTCCATTTGCATGTTGTTAAGTGTATCACTCAAAAAGTCGGCCAGTTTATTAGCGGCTGTAATTGCATACTGCTGATTGGATACTCCTCGGGGAACCAGATTCTCGGCTAAGTCGGCAATAGCTTTGTCCGTGTAGTAATGAACATTGCCAACCTCTGCAGTAACCTGTTCTGTAATTTTTGGGTTACGTAACGAGATAGCAAAGATGCTGTCATCAACATGCCTGAACTGCTGCTTTAAATCCTGTTGCTTTTTAAGGTTCTTACCAAACGATGCAGAATGCGTTGTACTACCCTTAAATTTACCCATTACATCTTCCTGAGAAAATGAATACGCAAGTAAGTTATCCAAGATCTGGCGAAGCATTTTTACATCTTCTTCCATCTGTTCCATATCACCACTCATCATACCTTCCATCATCTTGCCGCCCATTTCTTTCATCTTTTGGGCAGCAGATTTTTGTTTAGGCTTCGCTTTTTGCTTACTGTCTTTACTTTCTTTTTTTAGTTCATCAGACGCTTTTTTCATATCCTCCTCTACACTCTTTTCTTCATTTTTATCGGTAGGGATATCCATAGGTTTTTTAAGATCTTCGTTTTGTTTTTCAAGTTCACGAAGTTCCTCTTTAATCTGGTCAAAATCTTTCTTTATATCTTCCTGCTTCTCGGCAGAATTCTTATCACTTTCAGAAAGTTTTTCTTCTTTCTCACCAAGATCTTTCAATTTATCAGCAAGTTGTTCGGCTTTCTTCTCAACATAAAAGCGCTTGGTAAGTTCTACCAATTGCTCCAGGTTTTTAGTCTGGCTTTTACTGTTTTTCTTAAGCTGATCTACCTTATCAAACAATTCTTCTTTCTTAAGTTTATTAGCAAGGTCCTTCAATTCATCCAAAAGCTTTTTGTTTTTTTCTGCTTCTTTCTGGTTTTTCTCAAGACGCTTCATAAGCTCCTCTTTAAATTCATCCTTCTTTTCAGGGTTGAATTTTTCAAGATTATCTTCAAGCTTTTTAGAAAATTCTTTCATCATCTCATCCTGTTGTTTTTGACGGTTAATGAAATCCTGAACTTTCTTCTGGTCTTTAAAATCCATGTTATCTTTCTCCTTGCCCATCTTCTGCAGCTTATCCATTTCGCTAATCTGCTTGTCCTGGTTTTTTATAGATTTTTCCAGACTGTTGATGTTGCTGTTCTGATCCTGCAATGCTTCTTCACGTTTTTCTTCCTGTGTTTTTTCCCTATGTGAGAACACAGATGACTTAGACGATTTATAATTATGCACAGCATCATTATCAAAAACTTCAAAATAGTATTCATAGTTAACACCCTGTTGAAGCGTTAACCCATTTGGGAATGTATAGTAAAAACGATCGTAAACATCTTTCTTTACGGGTAGTGTTCCACGTTTGGCAGCCTCGGGATTATCCTGTGGATAATACACGATCTGTAATTTAGTTAAACCATAATCATCAGAAATCTGACCTAGAATTATTTCCCTTTCAAGCTTCAAACTGTCCGGTGCATTGCTCACAGAGATGGTTGGGTGCTGATCTTTGATAGTTGTAAGCTGATATTGTAGTTTTTCGTGGTGTTTTACCTTATTATTAGAAGTAAGTATCTGATATTCTGTATTCTGCATTATACTTTTAGACAATGAGAAGGTATTTTCATTATTTGCAAAGCTAAATATCTGTCCCTGGCCCGCCCATTCGATAGAAGTGGTTGCAAGAGCATTTACTTTCCATATTACTTTTGTTCCTTCCGGTACAACAGCATTACCACTACCCTTAACAACCTCTGATTTCCTGCCAAGATACAATGGAAAGTTAAGCACCATTTCAAAATTAGCGATAGTTGGTACTGCAACAACATTCAACTGGTACGGCTGAGATGTAACATCATTTGCGTTTAGCTGAAATTCTATATTTTTAGCAGGCTTTTCAAAACGGTACTGAAATACGCCCGGCTTTACATTTTCCAAATAGTAGTTCTCTTTGCCGATAGTTATCATAGCATTTTCAGGAACTACATTACCCTGCGTTTTCACTTCAAGAATAAAATCGGTATCCTGTTGTGCTGTTAGCGAATTATTAATAACAATAAATTCAAACGGAGCGGGCGGTGCGTAATGCTTGCCGTAATGCACTACCCTATCAAGGCTCTGCGTAAATATGGCAGAATTTCCGCTGATCATAAAGAATAGAATCAGCAATACAGGTATGGCAGCATAAGGAATGTACTTTACATTCTTTTTAAAATTAACAGCATTTGTAAAAGGCACCGGCTGAAGATTGTCTGCCTTCTGCTCTATAGATGCCAACAATAATTCTGACTGGTCTTCCTGTGAAGACAGTTGAAGGAAGTTGGTAAGCTTGTCATTAATTTCAGAAAAATGCCTCCCGATAATCTGAGATGCCTGTGTGTAATCTATTCCCTTTTGTAATTTAAAAAGTTTAAATATCGGGAACAGGATAAACCTGAACAGAAGAAAAACTTCTACAGTTATAAACAACCAGAACAAAGTAGTCCTTCCGCCGGAAGATAGCCAGAGGAAATATTCTACAAGTAATGTGAATATAAAATATAGCAGCCCCAGCCCTATAAAAAAGATTGTTCCACGTAAAAGTTCGTTGGTATAATACTTTCTTATAAACGCTTCAAGCTTAGAATAGATAACATTTTTTGCTTCCAAAATACAGACAATTGTTAATAACTGCTAAAAATACAAATTCCCGTGGAGTATTAAACGTAAAAAATCTATTTATCTGATGGGTTATGAGCAATCAACGGTTGTTCTTGTTAATAACTTAACCTCAGTACAAAATTCCCTGACTAAATTAGCTGTCAAGGAAAATTCATAATTGTATCTTTGCAGCTTAAAATTTAACTAACAATGTCTAAGCAAGTTCGCGTGCGTTTTGCACCAAGTCCTACAGGGCCTTTACACATAGGTGGTGTAAGGACAGCCCTTTTTAATTATTTATTTGCCAAAAAACATGGCGGTGTATTCTATTTACGAATTGAAGATACCGACCAAAACCGTTATGTACCGGGTGCAGAAGAATATATTATAGAAGCGCTTAACTGGTGCGGCATCCCGTTTGACGAAGGTGTTGGCAAAGAAGGAAAGTTCGGTCCATACCGCCAAAGTGAAAGAAAAGAAATTTATAAACAGTATGCACTTACCCTTGTTAATAACGGCTGGGCATACTATGCTTTTGATACTCCTGAAGCACTTGACGGATTAAGAGGTACGGCAGAAGCTGATGGTAAAACATTTATATATAACCATACCATTCGTGAAACAATGGACACGTCGTTGAAACTTTCTGCTGAGGAAGTGCAACAAAAACTTGATAATGGTGTTGATTATGTTATCCGTTTTAAAACTCCGGTTGATGAAACACTACATTTAAAAGATATTATTCGTGGTGATATTAAGTTTGAAACCAATCTTCTTGATGATAAAGTATTATTCAAGAGCGATGGTATGCCAACGTATCACTTAGCAAATATTGTTGATGACCATTTAATGGAAACAAGCCACGTTATACGTGGTGAAGAATGGCTGCCTTCCCTACCCCTTCATGAACTTTTATACAGGGCATTTGAATGGGAAGCACCGCAATTTGCACACCTTCCACTTATACTTAAGCCAGTTGGTAACGGTAAACTTTCTAAACGAGACGGCGATAAACTTGGGTTTCCGGTATTCCCGCTAGAATGGAAAAACCCTGACGGAACTGTATCTTCAGGTTACAGGGAAAAAGGTTTCCTTCCAGAGGCAGTTATTAACTTCCTTGCTTTATTAGGATGGAACCCGGGTACAGACCAGGAATTATTTACACTTGATGAACTGGTGATCCTTTTTGATTTGGAAAGAGTTCATAAAGCAGGTGCCAAATTTGACCCTGAGAAAAACAAATGGTTCAATCACCAATATTTTGGCAGACAGGATAACGAAGTACTTGCAAAAGAACTATCACATCATTTAGTAGAAAGAGGTATTAACAAACCTGTTGAAACCGTTATTGAAGTTGTTAGCCTTGTTAAAGAACGCGCAACCTTTGCCAGTGAGCTTTGGGACTTAACTGATTTCTTCTTCGTAGCACCAACAGCTTATGATGAGAAAGCCTCTAAAAACTGGAAACCGGAGACAGCTGAATTGATGAAACAGCTTACCAGTATTCTTGAAAATACCCTTGATTTTACATCTGCAAACGTAGAAAGCGTTGTAAAAGCCTGGATGGAAGAAAATGGTATTGGAATGGGTAAAGTTATGCAGCCGCTTCGATTAAGCCTTGTAGGGGCTGTAAAAGGGCCTCATTTGTTTGATATTATCGCACTGATTGGTAAAGAAGAAACAATTAGCAGGATTAATAAAGCTATTGAAACCTTATAGTATTGAAACCTTCCCTAACAGGAAGGTTTTTTATTTTACGAATATTCGTATATTACCACAAATCAATCTTAATCTTTAAAATATGGAAAATGCTTTCTTGTATGTAATCCTCTTTTTCGGACTACTTATTTTTCTTTCATCCTTTTTTACGGTTAAACAGCAAACAGCTGTAATCGTAGAACGCTTTGGTAAATACCACAGCATACGTAATGCAGGCCTTCAGCTAAAAATTCCTGTAATTGATAAAATTGCCGGAAGGATAAACCTTAAAATTCAACAGCTGGATGTTATCATCGAAACCAAAACCAAAGAGAATGTATTCGTAAAAATGAAAGTTTCTGTACAATTTGTTGTTATACAGGAAAAGGTATACGAAGCTTTTTATAAACTACAGTACCCTCATGACCAGATAACATCTTATGTATTTGACGTTGTACGTGCCGAAGTACCAAAACTTAAACTTGATGATGTTTTCGAACGTAAAGACGATATTGCTATTGCTGTAAAGAGAGAGCTTAATGAGGCTATGACTACTTATGGTTATGATATTATCAATACGCTTATAACAGATATCGATCCGGATATACAGGTTAAAAATGCAATGAACCGTATTAACGCCGCGGACCGTGAAAAATCGGCTGCTGAATATGAGGCAGAAGCGCAAAGGATTCGTATTGTCGCTAAAGCAAAAGCGGAAGCGGAAAGCAAGAGATTACAGGGACAGGGTATTGCAGATCAGCGTCGTGAAATAGCACGTGGACTTGTAGAAAGTGTAAATGTACTAAACGAAGTAGGTATTAATTCTCAGGAAGCTTCAGCGCTAATTGTTGTTACACAGCATTATGATACGCTTCAGGCTATAGGATCTGATACTAACTCTAACCTTATCTTATTACCAAACTCTCCACAGGCAGGCAGCGATATGCTAAATAACATGGTAGCATCGTTTACCGCTTCAAACCAGGTTGGAGAATCAATCAAGCGAGGTAACCAGAAAAGAGCGAATGAGAAAAAGAATCAGAAGAAAGATGATTACACATCTCACGATACACACGAACATGATGATGTTCAACCGGAATAAACGAAAGGCTGCTAATTATAGCAGCCTTTTTATTTACTAAATAACTAGATTATGTTTGAGAATTAACGGAATTTTGCATCTCAATACTTTTTAATACTATGGAAAACTTAAACGGAAAAACAGCACTTATTACCGGTGCGGGAAAAGGATTAGGAAAAGCCATCGCACTTGCACTGGCTGCAGAGGGTGTTAACCTTGGATTACTGGCAAGAACTGAAGCTGACCTTATTGCAGTTGCAGATGAAGCAAAAACAATAAACCCTGAAATTAAAGTTGCGTATACAACGGCAGACATTACAAGTAACGAGCAAATTACAACTGCTGTAGCTACTCTAAAAAATACCTTGGGAGATATAGATATTTTAATAAATAATGCCGGTGTTGGTACATTTGGTAAGTTCTTGGATCTTAGTGTAGAACAATGGGAAAATATAGTTAAGACTAATATTTTTGGTGCTTATTATGCTACAAGGGCTATACTGGCCGAAATGAAAGAACGCAAAAGCGGCGACATTGTAAACATATCTTCTAGTGCAGGGCTTAAAGGTGCTCCTGTAACAAGTGCTTACAGTGCATCTAAATTTGGATTAATTGGTATGTCTGAATCTTTAATGCAGGAAGTGCGTAAAGATAATATAAGGGTATTTACCATGACGCCGAGTACAATTTCTACAGACATGGCTAAAAACCTTAACCTTACCGACGGTAACCCAGATACTACTTTACAGCCAGAAGACTTTGCAGAATTGCTTGTTGGCCATTTAAAATTGCCACGAAGGGCTTTGGTAAAAGACGTAAGTTTATGGTCTACAAACCCATAACAATTAAAAAGGCTGCTTAAATAAGCAGCCTTCTCTATTAAAACATTTTTTTAAAGAGCCAGGTCAATGCCGCACTCTTTAAAGGTCCGGAAAGCGTTCCAAGCACTCCAAGCACTTTTTTAGGGGTCTCCCCTAACATATTCATTGGCTGTAGGCTTTCCTTAGTTTCGTCTAAACTTCTTTTAAATTTAGCAAGGGCAAGGTCTTTTTCTACTTTTAGTATCTCAAGGTCCCTGTTTATCTCGTCGTAGCTGTTGTATACTTTCGTGTTCATAATTGCTTAGTATTTCTTTAAAAAAATTCTCGAAAACCTTGAAAGCATTGGGCCTTCAACAATTTTATCCTGTACATAATATACAACTATAGCCATTACAAGATAGATAAGACCTACAATTAGGAAACCGTAAGCAAAATTATCAAGCCAGTAGCCTATGCCTAATGCCAGGGCAATTGAAAAGAACACGGTAACAATCATCAGCATGACAGCCAGAAGAAATAACTTCAGCATCATGGTGGTAGATTTCATTAAAATCTTAAAGCCCCAAAGCTTATAATAATTAACGTTAGCGTCTATAAGCTTTTTAACTTCCTGTTTTAAATCTTCCGCGTTTTCTTTTATTTCTTCAAATGCCATAAGCGGGTTTTATTTATTTTACAGACGATGCTGCATTCTTAGTATCTTTTTTAAGCTCTTCAAGTTTTTTCTCTAATAGAGAAATTACATCTTCAGCTTTTCCTTCTACATTAGAAACTAAATTATCAAGAGAACTTTCAAGATCTTGTTTAGCTACACCAAATTTACTTTTTACAGTTTCGGTAAGCTCTGTAATTTTATCTTTAAGCTCATCTTTTTTAGCTAAAGCTCCATCTTTAATTTTTTTTCTTGTTTTTGCGCCTTCTTCCGGTGCAAATAAAACTCCGATTGCCGCTCCTACTGCTGCACCTGCAAGTACAGCTACTATTGTTCCTGTTTTACCAGCCATAATATCTAATTTTTTTGATTAATAATACTAAGATACCCATTTTAACATTTGTAGGTTGTTAATGTGCCGTTAATTGAAAGCCAAAGTATGTAAAAATTGAAATAAGCCGATTTTAGACAGTTTTTAGAGGTAAGATATACAAACACCTTTCTTACAAAAAATAGTGCGATATATCAAATTACATAAAGTCGCTTTTTAAAGTATTTGATTATGGTAAATTAAAAATTGATAGAATATTTATATAATAGAGATAACAGTAGTTTTACGAGTATACCAATAGTAATATTATATTAATATGCCTTTTTTACTTCAATTTAAAAGCCAAAATTAAAATAAGACGTTCTAATGATATTATACACATACAAACGTTCAAACACCTTACCTAAAAAAGATAATAGATTACAAGAAACTCTGTGAGGTCACTTTTTAAAGATTTTATTTATGATTTATTAAAATCTAATAGGCTTTATAAATAATAAAAAAGCTCCCTAATACTAGGGAGCTTCTATAAATATAATTGATATTTTTATTCTTTGCTTTCAACTTTTGCCCAAGTGTCTCGAAGGCCAACAGTTTTGTTGAAAACTATTCTTTCTGCATTACTGTCCGGATCAACACAAAAATAACCTAACCTCTGGAACTGGTAACGCTCACCTGCTTCTGCACTTTTAAGGCTTGGTTCAAGATACCCTTTTATAACTTCCAATGATTTAGGGTTAATGTAGTCTTTAAAGTCAATATCCTTATCAGCATCAGGCGCTTCATGTGTAAATAAACGGTCGTAAATTCTAACTTCAGCCTCTACCGCATGCGGAATAGAAACCCAGTGAATAGTACCTTTTATTTTACGTAAACTCGCTTCTGTACCACTACCACTCTTACTGTCAGTATCATACGTACAGTGAATTTCGGTGATGTTGCCTTCAGTATCTTTAACAACGCTTTCTCCCTTAATGATATAAGCGTTTTTAAGACGTACCTCTTTACCTAAAGTAAGACGGAAATATTTATTGTTAGCATTCTCCATAAAGTCTTCTCTCTCAATATATAATTCTTTTGAAAAAGGTACTTCCCTGAATCCCGCAGTTTCATCTTCAGGATTGTTTTCTGCCTCAAGCCATTCTTCCTTTCCTTCCGGATAATTGGTGATGATAAGCTTAACCGGATCAAGAACTGCCATTACACGTGGAGCGATCTTATTAAGATCTTCCCTAACGCAAAACTCTAATAATGAAACATCTATAAGGTTTGTACGTTTAGCAATACCAATAGTGTCGGCAAAATTACGGATAGCAGCAGGAGTATAACCCCTTCTTCTCATACCCGAAATTGTTGACATCCTTGGGTCATCCCAACCTTTTACATGGTTTTCCTGTACAAGCTGTAAAAGCTTTCTCTTACTCACTACAGTATGGCTAAGGTTACGGCGTGCAAATTCACGCTGTTTTGGCCTTACCCTTCCCTCTGTGTAGATCTGGTCAAGGAACCAATCATATAACTCCCTGTGCATAAGAAACTCCAGCGTACAAAGTGAATGCGAAATCTCTTCGATATAATCGCTTTCACCATGTGCCCAGTCATACATTGGGTATATTTTCCACGCATCGCCTGTACGGTGGTGGTGTTTGTGTAAAATTCTGTAAATAATAGGATCACGCATAAGCATATTGCTCGATGTCATGTCTATTTTAGCTCTTAAAACGTGAGTTCCTTCCGGAAATTCGCCGTTTTTCATTCGTTCAAAAAGGTCAAGATTCTCTTCTACAGAACGGTTCCTGAAAGGACTTTCTGTACCGGGCTGAGAAGGTGTTCCTTTTTGTTTGGCCATGTCTTCACTGCTTTGGCTGTCTACATACGCTTTTCCGCTTTTTATAAACTGAATAGCCCAGTCATACAGCTCCTGAAAATAGTCTGATGCATAACGCTCCTCAGCCCATTGATAACCTAACCACTCTACGTCTTTTTTAATAGCGTCTACATATTCCTGCTCTTCTTTCGCAGGGTTAGTATCGTCAAAACGCAGGTTTACAGGCGCATTATACCGTTGTCCTAAGCCAAAATTAAGGCATATAGAACTGGCATGGCCTACATGCAGGTAACCATTGGGTTCAGGAGGAAAACGAAAACGTAGTTTGTCTTTAGCAAAACCATTTCCTAAATCCTCTTCAATAATCTGCTCAATAAAATTAAGTGATCTTTCTTCAGTCGACATAGCTTTAAATATAAGACTGCAAATGTAGGTAATTAGTTCGAAAGTTTTATTAGTTGCTGAGTTGCTGAGGAACTTAGTTACTGAGTTTTTAAAACATTTTTTAAGAGAAATTACGGGTAAATAATATACATATTCACTCTTTATAAAACACGCAATAGAAAACTTTGTAACTTTGCTGCCTGACCTCAGGAACTAAGAACCTTATTAACTCAGCAACTATAAAAATGGATATCATAAAACTTAAAAACATACGCACATTTTCATACCACGGATGCCTTGTAGAAGAAAGTAAAATAGGATCTGACTACACGGTTGACCTTGAAATAAGGGCAGACCTGAAAAAATCTATGCAGACAGATGAACTGGAAGATACTGTTGATTATGTTCATCTTAATAAGATAGTTACCGAAGAAATGGCTATACGATCTAAACTTTTAGAACATGTTGCGAAACGTATTGTAAACAGGGTTTTTAATGAAATACCTGCAGTTATGCATACTGTTGTGGGAGTTTCTAAAATCAATCCCCCTATTGGTGGTGATGTACAATCTGTTACCATTGAAATAGAACAGAGCAGATGAAAAAAAAACCGGAAATTAATTTCCGGTTTTTTTATGCTTTGTCCTATACTTTCTGTTCTTATAAAGATCTGATGCCGCGGTAACATGGGCCAGTGCATCTTTAGCCATTTCCTTATTTAAAGGCATGGGTTCGAGAACGGTATCATTCTTTATTTTAAACTGTAATGCTTCTTTATTTGGTTGCATAATTACTACCTGGTCTTCTACTCTAAAGGCGTTAATTTCATGAAACTGCATTATAGACCTCCCTTTTACATCGGCTTTAAGCTGTTTTAAATTACGCCCCGGCATTGGGGTTTCGGTTTTAATACCAATCATGTCTAATACGGTCGGAGCAAGGTCTATCTGGCTGCATAACTTGTTGTATTTAGATCCTTTTTTTACCCCCGGACCAATTATCAATGCAGGTATATGAAATTTGTGAATTGGTACTAAATGTTTACCATAAGTACGGGTATTATGATCAGCAACAACAATAAATAAAGTGTTCTTAAAATAGTCCTCTTTTTTAGCCAGTTCAAAGAATTTACCAATAGAAAAATCGGCATATTTCATGGCATTGTTTACCGTGTTTTTCTTCTTATCAAATAGTTGTATCCTTCCGTCGGGAAACTCAAAAGGTTCATGGTTTGATGTTGAAAACATCATAGAAAAGAAAGGTTTTCCCTTTTTTTGATGCTTAAAATAATCATTTGCTTTAACTACAAGATCTTCATCGCTATATCCCCATGTTCCTTTTAGGGCATAATTATTACCATCGTTGTTAAAATCTTCTTCATCAATAATATTTTCAAAACCGTTTCCATTAAAAAAAGAAGCCATATTATCAAAATTGGCCATACCACCGTAAATAAAACTGGTATCATAACCCTTTTCTTTAAAAAAATCAGCCAGTGTAAAGAAACCCGATTGCGAATTACTAAGCTTTACAACACTCTCTGATGGCGACGGCAAAAAACCTGTAACCACTGCTTCTATTCCCCTAACACTTCTTGTACCGGTACAATACAGGTTAGTAAACAATAATCCTTGTTTGGTAAGTGCATCAAAATGTGGCGTTAAAGGCTTCCCGCCTAGGCTCCCTACATATTCTGCACCCAGGCTTTCCTGAAGAAAAATAACTACATTCATAGGTTCGTCTTTTAAAGTATCCGGGGTTTGGGTATGCAATAATGGCAATTTAGAATCGGTGAAGTCCGAAGGTTCTGCCGTCATGTATTTCTTAACCCTTGTATAAGCTTCTGCAGCGTCCATCTTTCCGTACATTTTTGCGGCATTACCTTCATTTTTTAGGGAATAAGCTGCAAAAGCGACAGTATATAATGAATTTAACCCCATTGTATTGGTAAGCTGATCAAAAGAAAAAACTGCATTACTTGCGTTTATAGGCCTTTTTGAAGTCAAGCTTCCCCTAGCTCCTAAAAACAATAAAAAAACCACAGGAACAAACATAATTAACTTCCATCTGTATGTTAAAGCAGGTGTACTGAATAATGCTTTCCTTTTTTTTATCAGAAGCAGTACAAAGGTGCCTATTATAACCACTGAAAGAATAATAGAACTAAGGTAACTTTTAAACAAAGTGCCCATGACTTCTTTAGGATAAATAAGATAATCCAGAAACAATCTGTTTGGCCTGGTATCGTATTGCCTTATAAAATCTGAGCTTGATAATTCCATTAACAATAGCAACGTTAGGAAAAGTATGTAGTAGCCATTTAAAAACCTATTACAATATTGAAGGTATTTAGAAGGTGTAAATGTTATTATCAGCATCGGAAGAAACGACAAATAGCATAACAATATCAAATCGAAACGTAAACCTATTGGGAAAATAGCCCAATAATCCGGGGTGTCATCTATCCTATCCTTAAAAATAAAAAACAGGATTATCCTGCTTAATGTGGTAATAATAAGGCCTAAAAGAATGAAATTAGCTATAGATTTAAGGTATACGAATTTCTTCATAATAAAATGTTAAAAAATTTTCACGAAAGTATTAACTAATTATTAATCAGAAACTAAAAATGCTAAAAATTAAGTAAACCAAAAATTGGTGTAATTTTTCTTGCGTTAGAATAAAATATATGTAAATTTGCCAACCATATAATTAATGGCATCTTGGCCGAGTGGCTAGGCTCAGGTCTGCAAAACCTGCTACAGCGGTTCGAATCCGCTAGATGCCTCACAAAAAAAGCTTTCACAATGTGAAAGCTTTTTTTAGTTTATAGCTATTTCTATTTATTTCGCTTCCTGCTTCAGCTTCTCTATCATTTTATTTCCACCTGAGGGAAACCATCCCTGTAGTAACAAAGCTATACCGAAAATTACAAGTATAATGCTTATTGTCTTTTTAATTTTCATGATGTTCTTAAAGGTAAGCTTGCTTCTTAATTGTTTTGCAAGCAGTATTTTGCAAACATCAAGTGCAAAATACGATGCTATTACTGCTATAAAGAAAATCATTATTCTTGATGGCTGCATATCCAGCCTTGGTCCCCATGTAATAATGATAGCCAGCCAGAAACCAAGTACACCTATGTTTATAAAATTAAGCAGGAAACCTTTTGCAAACAGGCTAAAGTAGTTTTTCTTCAGGATGTCTTTAGCATCGGTATCTATAATTTCATTCTTAGCAGTTTTGTTCATCTTTAAAAAAGAAATGACTCCGTAAGTAACCATTATCAAGCCGCCGAAGATAAATAATGACGGGTCATCTTTAATATTTTCAAGCAATTGATAACTGCTGAAATAAGCTATAAGTATAAAAATAATGTCTGATGTTATGGCACCTGCATCAAATGCTACTGCTGCTCTAAAGCCTTTTATAACACTGGTTTCCAGTAATACAAAAAATACTGCACCGGGCATGATGCTCAAAAAAAAACCTAACGGAATGGCGCTTAAAATATCCTGTAACATTAACTCAGATTAAGTGATGCAAGTTAGTATTTTAAATTGTTTAATAAAACATAACTTTTTACGCGTAAAAATAAATATCCCCGAAAAAAAGCATCTAAAAACACTATTTTTCAGGGAATATATAATTTTAATAGTATGTCTTATACTACCTCACGATAGTAATTTCGCCATCGTCGGCTTTTGTTTGATTCACTTTTTTAGGATTACCGTAAATCTTTATAGACCCATCAGAAGATGCTGTAGCATTGACAGTATTCTTAGCCGAAACAGATGCTTCTCCATCAGAAGAAACAACAATATTTGTAGTATCAGTTAATAAATGCTCACTGTTTAAATTTGCATCAGATGCAACTGCTGCAGTATGTTCTGTAGCTTTTCCGGTAAGGGTTACTACTGCATCAGACGCTGCATTTGTATGTAGTTTTTTTACATTTAACTTCAATTCAACCTTGGCATCGGAAGCAGCAGCTATACCAAATTCCTTGGTATTTATTTCATCATTTCCAAAAACTTCAGCATCAGATGCCGCAGTTATACTTTCTAAAGTATTTTTATAATATACAGTAATATCAAGGTCTTCACCCCCGTTAAGTACGAGATCGCTACCTACATTCTGAATTTGAAACTCATTATCTTCATCACTTCCGTTTATAACAAGCTTGTTTTCTGAAGATTTTACAAGTTTAATTTTAGTATCAGCCCCTACACTGATGCTTTTAAAATCTTTAAGTCCTATTGTTTTCTGTGCCGAACACAACTGAAAAGCTGCGAGAATAGCAAGTGTCAAAATTGTTTTCATAATTGATTGGTTTTAGATTGATTAGTTATATACTAGCAAAGACATATTCTTTATCGGATTGTTACACTTTAACTTAAAAAAAATCCCCGATAGCATTTATCTAAATGTTTTCGGGGACTTACTTTTTATAATTTCTGAAGTTTATAAAACTTTATTTGATAGTGTTGATGCTACCACCTGCAAATGTCTTTTTATTGATTTGCGGAGGATTACCATAAATATTGATGTCGCCCCCTGCCCTGGTTTTAGCTTCAACCAATTCAGTTGCATGAACATCAGCTTCACCACCGGCATTTACACTTATAACAGTTTGTTTGGTAATAAAATCTTTCCCGTGGAATATACCTCCCGAACTAATTACAATATCATTGTTATCAGCACTACCGGAAATGTTTAATATACCTCCAGAACTGGCTTTAGTATTTAACTTTTTAGTTTCAATATTCAGTTTAATCTCTGCACCCTCTTTAGCATTTAAAGTAAAAGCCGTTGCTTTAAAGTTATCCTGAGAAGCTATCCTTGATCCTTCGCTGGCTTCCGCCTGATTAATAGCATCTGTGTAATAAACTGTTACACTTATGTCTTCGCCTTTAAGCAGCTTACTAAGCTTCATCCTTATTTTAAGCTCGTCGTTTTTAGTTACAACTTCAACATCTTCCTTACGTGATCCTTTAATAATAACTTTATTTTCAGATCCTTTTACCAACAGGACATCTATCTGGTCAAACGCTTTTATGGTTTTAAATGCTCCTATAGTTTTGGTAAGATCCTGTGCAGATACAAATTGGAACAGCATAACTGCTGCAAATACGATTGCTTTTTTCATGATTGATTTAATTTTTATGTTTTTATCTCAACAAAGACAGTAAAATATTTTCTGTGTTACAGTTTAGTCATTCTTTCTTAAAAACTGGAAATCCAGCTGTTTCTTAACTAGATCGGCATTTTTAACTTTTACATATACCTCGTCGCCCAGCTGTAAAATGTTGTGGGTAACCTCCCCTACCAACGCATACTGCTTTTCGTCGAATGTATAGTAATCATCCTTAATTTCCCGTATACGGCACATACCTTCGCACTTATTCGATACGATCTCTACATAGATACCCCACTCAGTAACGCCAGAGATGACTCCTAAGAACTCTTCGTCCTTATGGTCTAACATGTACTTAACCTGCATGTATTTAATACTGTCACGCTCTGCATTTGCAGCCAGGTTCTCCATGTTGGATGAATGCATACATTGTTCTTCATATACTTCCTCATCTGCCGATTTTCCACCGTCCAGGTAATACTGAAGCAATCTGTGTGCCATAACATCGGGATATCTCCTGATAGGCGATGTAAAATGCGAGTAATAATCAAAGGCAAGACCATAATGCCCAATATTATGTGTAGAATATTTAGCCTTACTCATTGTCCTGATAGCTAATGTATCAACAAGGTTTTGTTCCTTTTTCCCCTGTACATCACTTAATAAATTGTTAAGCGATTTTGATACAGAAGATTTGTCTTTAAAGTTGATGTTGTAACCAAATTTAGATATTACCGTTTGCAGGTTCATTAGTTTGTCTTCATCCGGCTCATCGTGAATACGGTATACAAATGTCTTATCCTGTTTACCAATAAATTCAGCTACTTTCCTGTTTGCCAATAGCATGAATTCTTCAATAAGATGGTTGGCATCTTTAGCCACTTTAAAGTAAACACCTGTAGGTTCTGCTTCTTCATTAAGATGGAATTTAACTTCAACCTTATCAAAAGAAATAGCGCCATTCGCCATCCTTTTCTTTCTAAGTATTTTGGCAAGGTCATTCATTTTAAGCGTAGCTTCCTGAATATCATTGCTAACGGTATACTCCTGCCCTGTTATTGAAATTTCCTGAGGAATTGTATTTCCTCCTGTTTCAATAATATGCTGCGCTTCTTCATAAGCAAAACGCTGATCCGAATAAATTACAGTACGCCCAAACCACTGGTCTACAACTTCCGCTTTATTATTCAATTGGAAGATGGCCGAGAATGTATATTTCTCTTCGTGAGGTCGTAGCGAACATGCAAAGTTAGATAATACTTCCGGCAGCATAGGTACTACCCTGTCTACCAGGTAAACAGATGTTGCACGGTTATACGCCTCTTCATCCAGAATGGTTCCGGGTTCCAGGTAATACGATACATCGGCAATGTGTACACCAATCTCATAATTACCATTTTCAAGTTTCTGGAATGATAATGCGTCATCAAAATCTTTTGCATCACGGGGGTCAATGGTAAATGTAAGTACATTACGCATATCCCTTCTTTTTGCAATTTCTTCAGGATGAATAGCCGTATCCAGCTTTTGTGCAAATACTTCTACATCAACTGGGAAATCGTAAGGCAAACCATATTCAGCCAGGATAGCGTGAATCTCGGTATTATGCTCTCCCGGTTTACCTAATACGCGAATTACTTCACCAAAAGGGCTATCGGCTTTAGCCGGCCAGTCATCCAGTTTTACAAGGACAACGTCACCATTTTCTGCTTCGCCTTCTTTACCTCTTGGAATAAAAATATCGGTATACATCTTCGGGTTAGCTGTAGATACAAAAGAGAAATTCTTTTGTATATCTATAACACCCACAAATTCTGTTTTAGCTCTTTCTATAATTTCAACAACTTCTCCTTCCGGCTTCCTGCCTTTTCTCCTGTTGTATATATACACCTTAACCTTGTCTTTATCTAGCGCTTTGTTAAGATTATTCGTCGGAATAAATACATCATCTTCCAGCTCAGAAGAAACAAAATAAGCTGTTTTCCTGCTGGTCATATCAATTGTTCCCTCTACATAGTCATGCCTGCCAAGCACTTTATACTTACCTCTTTCGGTCTCCTCTATTTTTTCCTGCGATGCCAAAATCTTGAGTTCTTTTATGATCTCATTTCTGCTTTTGGTATCGTTCAGTTCTAATACTGCAGCTATCTGCTTATAGTTAAAGGATTTATTAGGGTCTTTAGAGAGTATCTTATAAATTCTGGCGGAAAAATCTTTTTCCTTTTTGGCTGACGGTCTTCCGTTCTTCTTACTCATATAATCTTAAAATAATGCTGAAAATTACAAATTACTACGACATATTATGGAATTTTTAATGAAATAATAACTTTTTACTTTCTAACTTTATGGACAGTTACTACCGAAACTCTCTTATATGGAACACTTTGTCATCGCCGCAGTATTTAATTACCCTCACGAAATAGCCATCCTTAAACATCTTTTGCAGCAGGAAGAAGGCATACAATTCTATTTCGAGAACGAAACCATTGCAGACATTGTACCCATGTACTCTTTCGCCTTTGGAGGCATTCAGCTTAAAGTTCATCCAAACGATCTTGATACCGTAAAAGAAATTCTGAACTCTCTTGATACCTTTGACACAGAAACAAATTTAAAAATCGTTTAAAGTCTGAAATGTTATCAACACTTATTAAAAACAAATAAAAAAGAAGATTTAAATTTAAAAATTTTTAATGATGATTATTGCTTGTTGATAAGTGCGAAAACTTTTTTTTAAGACTGTTGTTTTTGGAGTTATACAATGTTATACAAAGCTATCAACAATGTTAAGAGAATGTAAATTTTTAGAAATCAGCTGTTTTTGTAATTTTCGATAAGAGTTATTAACAATGGTTCATAGTATATTTTACTATTGTTTTGGTGAAAACTTCCTTTGTTAATATCTGTTAATAACCCGTGTTAATGTTTTAATAACATTTGGCAAAAATGTAAAAAATAAATTTGGAATTCTTGTTCTCATTTTTGATTAGTAAAATTTATCTTCACTTCATAAAAATCTTGTCTTTTTTCATTTTTAGTTATTAACAAATACTGTTAATTTTCAACTCCCTTAAAACACAGTACATTACAAATGTTATCAACAACGTTGGATTTTAACATATTTATCTATATATTTTAAGTGCTTAAAAATGTAAATAATTGATTATTAAGTGATAAAATATTTTCGAATTGCTACAAGCTGATAATTGTTGAAAACCGGCAGGTTTTGGTCTGTATATAATAGGTGCAACGCTAAAATGTCAATGTTAATTTCAACAATTATATAGGTTTATAGCATTCTGCAATGCAATTATTTATAATTTTGCAATCTAAATTATTTTTATGAAAATATCTATCGGTAACGACCACGCAGGACCTGATTATAAAAAAGCTATTGTAAAGTACCTTGAAGACAAAGGTATAGAAGTGATAAACCACGGAACTGATTCTTTTGACAGCGTAGACTATCCTGATTTTGTTCACCCGGTAGCGAATGATGTTGAAAACGGTGTTGTAGATTTTGGTATCATCATCTGCGGAAGCGGAAACGGTGTAGCCATGTCAGTTAACAAACACCAAAAGATAAGAGCAGCACTTTGCTGGATAAAAGAAATCGCGGCGCTGGCGCGCCAACATAATGATGCTAATATTATAAGTATTCCGGCACGTTACACGTCTATTCAGCAAGCTATAGAAATGGTAGATACATTTCTAAATACCGAATTTGAAGGTGGACGCCACCAAAACAGGGTTGACAAAATTTCGTGCTAAGAACAGCACACCAGATATAGCAAAGGGGCAATTGAATTTCAGTTGCCCCTTTTTTGTTTTAAAAAATGGTAACATAAACTGTGTAATGGTAACAATTATGTAATATACATGGCCTGATTTTCTGATACTTTTGGTCGCTAAATTGTATACTGTACCGTGTCAAACCAGCGAATTGAAAAACATGAAGTAGGAGGGAAGAATCTTCTTTTCTCGATACTGCTTAATATTATAATCACCACAGCACAGGTCATCGGGGGTATTATCTCCGGAAGCCTTTCGCTATTGTCTGATGCACTGCATAATTTTAGCGATGTACTGTCGCTTGCCATAAGTTTCATGGCGCATAAGCTTTCCCGCAGAAAAGCGTCACTTTCTCAAACTTTCGGATTCAAAAGGGCAGAACTGCTAGCCGCTTTTGTAAATGCACTTACACTGGTTATTGTTGCCGTGTATCTTATTTACGAAGCTGTTTTACGATTTTTTAATCCGGTTGTTATTGCGCCAACACTAGTAATATGGCTTTCGGCATTGGGCATTGTTGCGAACGGTTTATCCGTTTTGCTGCTAAAAAAAGATGCCGACCACAGCCTGAATATGAAATCGGCTTACCTGCATTTATTAACAGATATGATGGCATCGGTGGCAGTACTGATAGGAGGGCTGCTCATGAAATACTACCAGGTATACTGGGTAGATAGCTTGTTAACTTTAGGTATTGCCATATACCTTATAATTGTTGGTTTTGACCTGCTGAAAAAATCAACGCAGATGCTGATGCTCTTTACACCCGAAGAGATAAGCATTAAAGAAATAGTGCGCGAAGTGCATAAAATTCATGGTTGCGGAAAATTGCACCACATACACGTATGGCATTTAAACGAAGAAGAGCTTCACCTGGAAGCCCATCTTGATTGCACCGATGATATCTCACTGTCGCAATTCAACATCCTGCTGCATAACATTGAAGATATGCTTTATGAAAAATTCGGTATCAATCACGTTAACATCCAGCCGGAATTTAAAAAGATTGACCCTAAGAATTTTATTGTTCAGGATTAAGAGTATTCAGTTTTTACATTTTTGATGATGTAAACTTTGTATTAGTGTATTAATTAGAACGGTAAATCATCGTGAATTTCATGTTTTTTTTCTGAAATAGGTTTTTCATAATTTTTATTTAATTCTTGGCATACTGTATTTATCAAACCTTTTTTATCAATGGCATCAAATGAGTTATACAAGGTGTAAAGTTCAAATAAAGTTTTGTAAGGAATTTCATAATGCCATTTATTGAACTTATTCACCAAAAAGTTTTTAAAAACTATTTCTACATGAATTCGTTTCGACCATTTAAAGCTTTGGGTTAATGTCTTTAATGATTCTAACCAATTTTTAGCAATTTCATTTGTAAATTTTGTATGGAACCAGACCCTTTGCCCATTTATATTATCGCCATCTTCAGTCCAAAAATCATACATTCTAATATCGTATAAGAGATTATTTATTTTATCTTGAACGGTCTCTAAATTGGCGAGATTAGTTTCTCTTGTAAGACTTGAGAGATCAAATGTTAGTATGTTATCTGTACTTTCTGTTTTGCTATCAATCAGCTTATTTATACTCTTTTCAATTTTATCCAGTTTTACCTCTAAAGGGAGTATTATATTATTTGCTATTTTGTCCTTTCTAATTAATGATTCATACATAAAACCAGCCCATTGTTTTCTTAAAGTATCTTTGATGTCAGCAAATGATTCGAAGGGATTAATTGCATTATTTTCTTTTAATTCATGAATAATGTCCAAAAAATAGAAAACATATTTATATGAATCGTAAGGAAAGTGATATGAATTATCAAAATCTTTTTTAATTGAAGATTTTATATTTTCAACTTCACTATCCGAAATTTCATTGTTTTGAAAATGTTTTAAGGTAACTTTATCTAAGGCTCTTTTATAATTTTTGTAGTCATAATCAACATATTTATTTATAAAAATGTGTTTATGAACATTAACTTCAAGTGCTTTTTTAAATTCTTTTAACGTTACACTATCGGGAATTTTAGTATCGTGCTTATCTTGATGATAAAAGCTACCATAATTATTACCAACAACTAATATAAACAACTGACATTTACTTATTTCATCTAAACATGAGTCTTGTACGTGAGATTCATAACTATAAAAAATGTCATCAAATTCACTCATAACAGCATCATATCCAAAATCATGGATAAAGTTTCTTAATTGAAATCTAATTTCTTGTAAATCATAACAAGTTGAACTTACAAATAATCTTGGAGTTGCCATATTTTATAATTAAAAAATAAACTTACAAAATTATCTTAATATAAATATTTTAATTTCTCAATTTCATTAGTTGATTTATTTCCCAATATTTGTATTCCTATTTTAATCCAAAATGATAAACTTAGAATATATTGCGGGACAGGTAACTGCCCCAAAAAAGAGTATTGAAGCTACCTTAAAGCTGTTATCTGAAGACTGTACAATTCCGTTTATTGCGCGTTACCGTAAAGATGCAACCGGCAATCTTGATGAGGTAGTTATAGAGCAGATCGCCAAACTAAACCAGGGGTTTGAAGCTATCGTAAAACGTAAAGATGCTATACTCAAAAGCATTACCGAACAGAATGCCCTTACGCCCGAATTATCAACTAAAATAAACAACAGTTTCGACCTTACCGAACTGGAAGATCTATACCTGCCCTTTAAAAAGAAAAAGAAGACCAGGGCCGACGCTGCACGTGAAAAAGGACTTGAGCCACTGGCTAAGATAATTATGTCGCAAAATGCAGATGATATCGACTTTGTGGCTTCAAAATACCTGAATGATAAGGTTGCCAATGAAGATGAAGCACTGCAGGGTGCACGCGATATTATTGCCGAATGGATCAATGAGAATGTATACGTTCGTAAATCGCTCCGCCGAATTTTCGGCCGCAAAGCGGCTATTACCACCAAGATAACAAAGGCGGGTAAAGAAGACGAAAAGGCCAAGAAATTCGAGCAGTATTTTGACTGGTCGGAAAATCTGACGAAAGCCCCGTCACACAGGCTACTGGCTATGCTTCGTGCGGAAAATGAAGGTTTTATTAAGTTTAAAGTCGAAATAGAAAACGAGGAAGCCATTGACCTGATGGAACAATCGGTTATAAAAAATAACCGCGACACCGCTGGCCAGCTAAAGCTGGCTATTGAGGACAGTTACAAACGCCTGCTTGCTCCTGCCATAAGCAACGAGGTATTGCAGGAAGCAAAGGCAAAGGCTGATGCTGTTGCTATTCAGGTTTTTGCAGGGAATTTAGGGCAGTTGTTGCTTGCCCCGCCATTGGGCGAAAAACGAATCCTTGCAATAGATCCCGGTTTCCGTACAGGTTGTAAAGTAGTCTGCCTTGACGAGAAAGGCGACCTGCTGTATAACGAAACGATATTTCCGCACTCACCACAGAACGAAACGGCTATTGCAATGAAGAAGATCCGTTCTATGGTAAATGCCTACAAGATCGATGCAATATCTATAGGTAACGGAACAGCATCGCGCGAAACGGAACATTTTATTAAAAAAATTGCCTTTGATAAACCGTTGCAGGTATTCGTGGTTAGCGAAGCCGGGGCATCGGTATATTCGGCATCAAAAATTGCCAGGGAAGAATTTGGCAGTTATGATGTAACTGTTAGGGGAGCGGTATCTATCGGAAGACGATTAAGCGACCCGCTTGCCGAACTGGTAAAAATTGAACCGAAAGCCATAGGCGTAGGGCAGTACCAGCACGATGTAGATCAAAGCGCCCTTAAAGACGAATTAGATACCGTAGTAATGCGTTGTGTAAACTCGGTAGGGGTAAACCTTAATACGGCAAGTAAATCACTCCTGGGCTATGTTTCGGGTATTGGTGAGAAGCTTGCCGAGAACATTGTGGCGTATAGAAGCGAAAACGGTCCGTTTGAAGACAGGAAACAGCTTAAAAAAGTTCCGAGGTTAGGGGAGAAGGCCTATCAGCAGGCAGCGGCATTCGTAAGGATTCCGAATGCAAAGAATCCGCTGGATAATTCTGCAGTACACCCGGAGGCTTATACCATTGTTGAAAAAATGGCAAAAGACATGAAGCTGAAAACAGCCGACCTGATATCGAACAAAGAAGCGATCGCAAAAGTGCCTGCCGATAAATATGTTACCGATACCATTGGACTGTTAGGGCTAAAAGATATCCTGAAAGAACTTGAAAAACCGGGCCTTGATCCGCGTAAATCAGCTAAGGTTTTTGAATTTGATCCGAACATAAGAACTATCGCTGACCTGCGTACAGGTATGGTTTTACCGGGCATTGTAAACAACATTACCAACTTTGGCTGCTTTGTAGATATAGGCGTTAAAGAAAGTGGCCTTGTACACATCTCCCAGCTTAAAGAAGGTTTTGTAAGCGATGTAAATGAGGTGGTGAAATTACACCAGCATGTACAGGTAAAAGTAGTTGAGGTCGACGAATCCAGAAAGAGGATTCAGTTGACTATGATATTGTAGAGGGGTTAATTCTCTACGGAAAAAATTAATCTCGTGGTAATATTTCTACCAACATTAAGTCCCTACGGGACATACAATTTGGGTTTACTTTACTATGATTTCTTGTTACCTCTGTGGAGTGAGACAAATGTCCCGTAGGGACTTAATGTTGGTAGTAGAAAACAGTAAGCAATTAAAATTTTCCCGTAGGGAATTAATATATTAATTTATGGCAAATACTTATTCACAAATACATTTACAATTTGTTTTTGCGGTTAAACATAGACAATCATTAATCTCTGATCATTGGAAAGAACAACTGTATCAATATATCACTGGTATTATACAAAATCAGGGTCACAAGCTCTTAGCTATTAATGGAATGCCGGATCATATTCATATTTTTATAGGAATGCGACCTAGTCAGTCGGTTTGAGATCTATTAAAAGATATAAAAAGGAGTTCGTCACTTTGGATAAACCAGAATAGATATGTCATTGGTAAATTTGAATGGCAGGAAGGCTATGGTGCGTTTTCATACAGCAAATCTCATATAGACCAGGTAATTAAATATATTGACAACCAAGAGGAACATCATGGAAAGATTTCTTTCAGGGAAGAATATTTGAATTTTCTAAAAAAATTTGAAATCGACTATGATGAGAAATATATTTTTGATGAGGTTATATAATTTTAGGCATAACAATACAAAAACAAAACCCGCTAATATTCTTAGCGGGTTTTTAAATAACTATATAAATAAAAAATTATAGTTTGTTCTCGTCATTTGACTGTTTTCTTGCAGAAGTCTGATGGTTTTCACCATCTTTAGCAGCGTTCTTGAATTCTTTAATACCAGAGCCAAGCCCTTTCATTAATTCAGGAATTTTTTTGCCTCCAAATAATAGAAGCACAACAGCTATGATTAATATTATTTCGAAGGTTCCTAATTTTCCCATGACAACAAGTATTAGATTAAAAGACAAAGTTAATTATAAAAGTAATTACAACAACTATTTACGACATATTTTTGACTTTGGTTTTGGTTAAATAAAATAAAATTATTAAAACCTTGTTAGTTTATAAGAATGTTTACAATAGATAAAATAATAAAATAGGGCAGTATTAGTATATTTGTCAATTAAAGAGTTAGTATGTGCGCAAAGAGGCTTAAAAGGCAGATAATCAAAAAAAAGCTGTTCACCAAAAACCGTTTGGTGATACTGAATGAGGAAACTTTTGAAGAACTGTTTTCTTTCAAGCTTAACCTTATGAATGTATTTGTAGCCATTACATCTATAAGTATCGTAATGATTGCCCTTACTACCTATATTATTGCTTTTACTCCCCTAAGGGAGTATATTCCCGGATATGCTTCAACCAAGTTAAAACGTGAAGCGACCGAAAATGCCATAAAAAGCGATTCGCTTCAAAAGGTTATAGATGAGAACAGTATGTACCTGGCATCTATTAAAAAAGTACTTACCGGCGATCTTGAACACACTAAGCTTAGCCGTGACTCTATACAGCCTGCCGACCAAAAAGACCTTAGCAAAGTAGATCCCGGGCCGTCTGAAGCCGATAAAAAACTACGTGAAGAAGTTGCCCTTGAAGATAAATACAATCTTTTTGAACAGGCAAAACCTAAGGTAAGCCTGGTACTTTTCCCTCCGGTTAAAGGGCACATTACAGAACCGTACAGCTCGAAAAACAAACATTTTGCAGTAGATATTGCTCTTGCTAAAGACACTCCGATTAAGGCTGTGGCAGCAGGAACAGTTATATTGGCCGACTGGACCCCTACTAATGGCAATGTAATAATAATTCGCCATAACGATGGTATTATATCGGCATACAAACATGCGGCATCGCTTACCAAAGGACAGGGAGATATTGTAAAATCGGGAGAGGTTATTGCCATGGCCGGTTCTACAGGAACACAATCTACAGGTGTTCATCTTCATTTTGAGCTTTGGAAAGACGGTTATCCAATTAATCCTAACCAATTTATCGACTTTGAATAATGGAACATTTTATGCTTAACATATTCCAGATTTCTTTTATATGCGGAGGTTGTTTATTGCTTGCAGCAGCCATAATGCTTGTTTTCCCTCCTAAAAAAATAAATGTGCTTTACGGTTACCGTACTGTTGCGTCTATGAAATCGCAGGAACGATGGGAATTTGCCCAGAAATATTCTACGATACAGATGATTAAGGCATCTGTTTTTATGATAGTTGCATCTTTTGCCGGTTATCTTTTTCCCGATTCAGGACTTACAGATCTGATAGCATCTTTTATTATTTCAGCGAGCGCAATATGTTATATGTTTATAACAACCGAGAGAAAACTCAAAAAACAATTTACCGAACTTAAAAAATAGGCGATGTCTTTAAAAACGATTGGTGCTAAACTATTCGCTAGTATACTACACAGCAGTACACAAAAGTGGGCTAAAAACCCTGTGGAAACACAGCAAAAGGTTTTTGAGAAACTTCTGGCAGATGCTAAGAACACACAGTTTGGTAAAGATCATAACTTTTCTGCTATACAGTCGTATGCAGATTTTTCTGCCAATGTGCCTGTCCGGGATTATGAGGGGCTAAAAACCTACGTTGATAAAGTTGTACATGGCGAAGAAAATGTACTATGGCCGGGTAAACCTGTTTATTTTGCTAAGACATCGGGTACGACATCGGGAGCTAAATACATTCCGCTTACTAAAGAGTCTATGCCTTATCATATCAAGGCTGCACGTAATGCCATACTGGCGTATGTGTATGAAACAGGTAAAGCCGATTTTGTAGACGGTAAGATGATCTTCCTGCAGGGAAGCCCTGTGCTGGATGAGAAGAACGGTATAAAGTTTGGCAGGCTTTCGGGTATTGTTGCCCATTATGTACCGGCTTATCTTCAAAAAAACCGTATGCCAAGCTGGGAAACCAATGTTATAGACGATTGGGAAACCAAAGTTGACGCTATAGTAGGCGAAACCTATAACGAAGATATGGCTGTCATATCAGGCATACCTTCGTGGGTACAAATGTATTTTGAAAAACTGAACCAAAAAGAAGGCCGCAAAGTTGGCGACATCTTTAAAAACTTTAGCCTGTTTATATATGGAGGGGTAAACTACGAACCGTACCGCGCCAAATTCGAAAGCCTTATTGGACGTAAGGTAGACAGTATAGAACTTTTTCCGGCATCTGAGGGCTTTTTTGCCTATCAGGATTCTCAAAAAGAAAAGGGCATGCTTTTGCTGCTTAACTCCGGCATATTCTATGAATTTATAAAGGCAGATGCGTTTTTTACGGAGAATCCGCGTCGTTATACTATAGGCGAAGTAGAAACAGGTATAAATTATGCGCTTATTATTTCTACCAATGCAGGGCTATGGGCATACAATATTGGCGATACAATTCAATTTACATCTGTTAGTCCGTACAGGGTAATAGTTACGGGCAGAATAAAGCATTATATATCTGCTTTTGGAGAGCATGTTATTGGCAAAGAGGTAGAAACTGCCCTTAAAGAAGCAATGCAGGATACGGGGATTAGCGTTAATGAATTTAGCGTTGCACCACAGATTAATCCTGAAAATGGTTTGCCTTATCATGAATGGCTTATTGAATTTGAAAATGAGCCTGAAGATATGGCCGCTTTTGCATTGAAAATAGATGCTTCTATGCGAAAACAGAATGTTTATTATGACGATTTAATAGTAGGTAATGTTTTACGCACAGTTGTAATTACACCGGTGCAAAAAAATGGTTTCCAGGAATATATGAAATCTATTGGTAAACTGGGGGGGCAAAATAAACTGCCCAGATTAGCAAATGATCGCAAAATTGCCGATTTTTTTAAATAGCAGGAAGCAACTATTTGTTGTTTTTATCATCCTACAGAGTAGTTAGAGCGAACCAATCAACTAAAAATAAAAATCCTACATTTGCCGTAGGTAAAAAAATGCAGGGTATAAAAAACATATCACGATCAAGGGCGCAAGAGTCTTCAGCTGCCATAGAGAGGCTGTATATTACTATGCGCCATCTTTTTAACCGCGGTTTTTACAAACCAATGGGTGTATCGGGAGACAATCTTCGTGAGGCATTACTATCGCTTCGCCCCGAAATTTATGGTTCTATCGCAGAAGAAAAAGCAGAGCTTAACGGCTTGTTGTATGTAATAGAACGACTTCCTGTTGGTATTGAAGAATGCAGGTTTGTTAACCTTACGTCAGACGAAGGTTATTCAAAATCGCATTTTAAAGCAATTGTTCCGCCCAAAAGAAAACGAAACTGTTATCGTATAGATGACGAGCAGATGAACGTGGAAATTACCCGCGGAAGATCTGACATTTACGATATACTTACCCACCTGACCTTTATTTATATAGAATCGCATAAGATTAAAAACCGTGTGATTATAGATGATAATGGCGAGATAGCCCGGGACTGGTTAAAACTGGAACAGGTTATTCAGGACAATAAAAAGCTTAACCTTGTAGAGCGGGAACAGGCTATATCTCATGCATCAAGCATCTTAGGCAGAACCTTTGCCGAGATAACCGAAATTTATGATGCATTTGGAACCACTGCAGCGCCAGACAGGTTTTTACATGTTATTTACTGGCTTGGAAAACTTGCTATTGAAGAGTCTTTAGGAGGTGCCAAGCGGACTATAACGTTTAGCCCGATACTTAGAGAAAGGCTGGGCCATCATATTCATGGAGAAATATGGGCTGATAATATAAAAATGGTGCTTAAGCAAAATGGTTTGCTTGAAAGGCCTATACACATAATAAGTGCCAATATGCACAGTGTTATGAACTCTATTTTTGCGCCTGCTGTGCTTAAGGCTAAATTTAAAGACAAGACCGATTTTTATATATTCGAGGAGTTAAGCAAAACCAACAGCAATGCCCTTAGAAACAAGGTAGAAGAAGCTGCACTTAAAAATGGTATGATAGCTATGCCCGATACATCGGGTACTAATATAGATGTGCAGATATTTGATACCGCAAAGATAGATTTTACCAAAACGGCTTTTCCGAATGTGAAAACTGAAGGAGAAAAACCGGTTATCGTGGTAATGGATTATGCTTTTGGAGAGCAGGCCTATGAAACAATAGACGAGTTGCTAAAACCTTTTAAAGAAGGTAAGCTGCGAACATTTTTAAATGTTGAGTCGGTTTCTATCATGGGAAAAGCCGGTATACTGGAAGGTGCAAAAGGAGATATAATGATACCTTCTGCACATATAAACGAAGGTACAGGTGATAATTACCCTTTTGAAAATGAACTGACTGCTGAGATGTTTGAAGGGCAGGGCATACCTGTTTATAGTGGTCCAATGGTATCGGTTTTGGGTACATCGCTTCAAAACAGGGATTTACTGAAGTTTTTTAATGAATCTACCTGGGGTGTAATAGGGCTGGAAATGGAAGGTGCATACTACCAGAAGGCAATACAATCTGCATCAAAAATAAGAAAGAGCATTAACCCCAATGTAAAAGTGAGATATGCGTACTATGCTTCAGATAATCCGTTGGAAACCGGCAGTACACTGGCCTCCGGCGGGCTGGGCACTACGGGTGTAAAACCAACATATATAATTACGATTAAAATTTTAGAACAAATTTTCAACCTATAATATACCAATGGCAAACTCTACTAGTACCGATAATCAGGATATTGATTTAGGGCAATTATCTAAAAAGGTAAAAAATTATTTTTCAAGTCTTAACGATGCTATTTTTGATGGTATTCTTTTTATTAAAAGAAATATCATTGTACTTGTTATACTAATTGTAATTGGTGCCGCATTAGGATATTATAAAGACAAAACCTCTACCATTTTTGAACAGAAAATATTTGTTATACCAAATTTTGGAAGCATAGATTATCTATACGAGGAGATAGAAAACATGTCATCAAAAATAAGAAGGGAAGATCCTGAATTTATGAAAGTTTCGGGTTTTAAAAATGCAGATAAATTTTTAAAGATTGATATTAAGCCTGTTGTAGAGATATATGACTTTATTGAAGATAAAGATGTTGATGAGGATGACAGGAAGTTTCAACTGTTTAGATTGATCTCTGAAAATGGGGACATGAAAAAAATACTGGAAGATAAAACCACTGCTAGACATTATAAAAACCACATTATTACTATAACCACAAGTGGCGAAACTGAGAAGTCTGAAATGGTAGATCCTATTTTAAAATATTTCAACAGCAATTCTTATTTCCTTAAGATGAAAGAGGAATATGTAAATAATCTTAACCTAAAGATAATTGCTAACGATACTGTAATTAAACAGATAGATGCCGTACTAAATGGCTTTAGCAACAAAGGAAAAAATGGTAACTTAATGTATTATAATGATAATACCGAATTAAGTGAGGTAATAAAATATAAGAACAAATTAACGAAAGAACAGGGCCAAAACAGGATTGACAAGGTTAATTACTCTGATGTTGTAAAAGATGGAGGAACACTTTTAAATATATACGGTAAAACATTTACTAGTGGAAGAATGAAATTTATAGTTCCCTTGCTATTTGTACTTGCATTTATTGGAGGTGTACAGTTTAGAAACTTTTACAGAAAACAATCTAATAAGAGAAAGTCTGTTATTGTTTAATATATTGGTTATCAAACACAAAGTTTTACACCGTAATAACAATTGCAGCATAGCATGATAGGTAAGCTAAAAAGATTTATACATTCGCCGGATAAGAAAACACTTCTCAAGAATTTTTTCTCATTGTCGGTTCTTCAGGGCTTAAACCTGGTTTTACCGCTGCTTACATATCCATATCTTATACGTGTACTTGGGGTAGATAATCTCGGGCTGCTATTTTTTGCTACAGCACTTACAACTTATTTTCAGGTGCTTACAGATTATAGCTTTAATATGACTGCAACCAAAGATATTGCTGTAAATATTGATGATAAGCAGAAGTTACAGGAAATTTTTAATGATGTTTTTTCATCTAAAATGTTTTTACTGGGGCTCAGTTTTATTATACTTTGCGTGTTGCTTTTGTTTGTGCCGTATTTTCAGGAAAACCGTCTTATCTATTTATTAACCTTTGGCAACATAATTGGGTTAAGCCTTTTTCCGGTGTGGTTTTTTCAAGGTATACAGAAGATGAAGTATATTACATATATAAACTTCTTTTCTAAAATAGTATTTACCGCAGCTATTTTTGTGTTTGTAAAGAAAAGTGAAGACGTGTGGATGGCACCACTTTTTACTGCCTTAGGTTATATAACAGCGGGTATATTGTCGTTGTCCTACCTTATCAAAGACTTTAAAATCCGCATACAAAGACAATCGTTCATCAGGGTAAAAGAACAAATTATAATGGGTAGATATCTGTTTTTATCTGAACTTAAAATAACCCTTTTTACAAATACCAATGTTATACTGCTCGGTTTTATTGCAGGTAATGCCGCTGTGGGGTATTTTTCATCGGCAGAAAAACTGGTTAGGGCAGCAGGTAATTTTTATACACCTTTTACACTTGCACTTTTTCCATACATGTCTAAAGAAATGCACAATGATACAATAGGTGCGTACAGATCTGTTGTAAAAATATCAAAGGCAGGGACACTATTGTTTTTAGTGTTTTTAGTGCCGGCATATATTTTTTCGGAAGAAATTATAACGCTTGTATACGGCAATGAAATGCAAAATAGCGTACTTATATTCAGAATATTGCTATTTATACCTATAGCGTCTTTCCTGGATAATATGTTTGGCAAGCAAATACTGCTAAATCTGGGTAAAGACAAATATTACTTTAATGTAATTTTGGCTGCCACGGTATGTAACATTATTCTTAATGTGTTTTTAACATATTACTATAGTTACAAGGGAACTGCGGTATCTTTAGTGGTAACGCAATTGATTATAGATGTTGGTATGTATTATTATGCCCGCAGAGAAATAAACAGGTATAAATTAACAATTCAGGATGCATAGTACAGAACCTAAAGTAAGTATAGTAATACCGGTTTATAATGCAGCGCCTTTTATTGAGGAATGCATACAATCGTTAACGAACCAAACGCTTGCCGCTTGCGAGTTTATATTTATAAACGACGGCTCTCAGGACGGTAGTGCGCAGATAATTGAAGAATATAGCCAAAAAGATAATAGGATCATACTTATAAACCAACAAAACCAAGGTATAAGTACTGCGCGCAATACTGGCGTAAACAAAGCTAAAGGCGAGTATATAGGTTTTCTGGATAACGACGACTATATAAAAGCCGATATGCTTGAGATTTTGTACAGCAGGGCCAAATTGCATGATTTAGATATAGTTGTTTCTAAAACTATTTTAGGGCGCGATAACAAATACATTATTAAAGAATCTATATATCCGGTTGACAAGGTTTATAATGCAGCGTTTATACAGGCCAATATTATACCTGACCTTTTAAAAAGGGAAGATCTTTTTGCGGTGTGGAATAAAATATACAAGCGCAGCCTTGTTGAACAGTACCATGTGAGATTTCCTGAAAACAGGAATATAGAAGAAGACAGCATGTTTAACTTTCAGGCTTTTAATAAAGCTGCCAAGGTTGAATTCTTAGATTACAGCGGCTATTACTACCGGGATGTTGCTATAAACGAATCCCGTAAATTTATAGAGCGCGATTATTTTCAGAGAGCTGTAGAGCGATATCATTTTGATTATAAAAACGAAATTGGACTTACTATTAACGATGGTACTCTTGAGAGACTAAAATCTCTACGTTTACTGCATAGAGTGTTTTATCTTATTTTTAGATGCGCTACAGATAAGAATAGCCCTAAGTCGGTTCGTAAGGCTTACATACAAAAAATGGTTGTTCACGATGATATACGCAAAATAGTAGCTAAATATTCTCCGGAAGATTTGGAGGTTTATGGTACATATCAAAAATTGGTATTGAACATTATTAAAAAACAGGCGTTATCAAAACTTACATTCTTAACATGGATAATAGGGATGGTATATTCCCCACGACTATCTGAGATGTTGAGGTTATTAAACAAAAAATAAAAAGATAAGCATGTTAAAGCAGCTATATACGATACTTTTCTTTTTAGGCTTATTCTTTTTTGCCTTCAACGAATTTGAAGGCATACCTGCATTGGGAGAATTTCAAAATGAGGCAGGTGCTTTTTTCTTCTTAGCCGGATTTGTTGTTTTATTGCTACATGGAAAAGTAGGCTTACCAATTAAGAGTCCGTTATTCTGGTTGTTAATTGCCTTTTTACTTTGGTGCCTGGTGGCAACACTATTTAACCTGCCAACTGTACTTAATAGTTATTTTAAATACACAGGAGGGTTAAACAGATTTATACGACAGTATATTTCGCTTTTGCTGTCATGTATAGTGTTTTTTACATTGTACTGGAATGTAATTAAGAACATGACTGTTACAGACATACTTTTAAAGATTAGAAAAGTATTTTTCTTATCACTTATAGTAGCCTCTGCTTACGGTTTTATTGAAACAGTATATGTGGTATTTCACATAGGTCCGGCATATACTATATTAAAATTATTTGGCTATTTGCCATTCCTTGAGCCTAAAGTGCATGTAGACAGGATTTCATCTATTTCTTATGAACCGCCTTTTCTTGCCATATATCTTATAACCGTCGCAGGATGGATGTTTAGTTATATTATTACAGAAAAGCGCTGGTTTAAATTTATACCCGGTCTGGCAGTGCTTGTTCTTACTTATTTCTCTGGATCAAGAACAGCTTTACTTGTAATATTTATACAATTGGGAGTGTTTCTTTCTTTTTTATACAAAACGCCAAAGTATAGAAAATATATAGGTTATGCTGCAGGATTTGTAGTATTTGCAGCAATAGCATTGCTGGCCTATAATGCCGAAAAAGTAATAAAATCGGTAGAAACAAAACTAGAATCATTAAACTTTAAAGACAATTTAGCCAACAACGTGTCTAACCAATCCCGTTTTGGTATGCAATATGCGTCGCTTAAAGTTTGGGAAGAAAACCCTGTTGACGGTGTTGGATTTGGACAGCAAACATATCATAGCAGGCATCATTATCCGGGATGGGCAACACGTAATAATTACGAGTTTGATTTGTTTTATAAAAACCCAAAAGAGAAATCTTTTCCTCCGGGTTATAATATATACACCAGGCTTTTAGCAGAGACCGGTTTGGTAGGAACACTAATTTTTATATTCATTATTTACCTTTCCATAAAAAAATCTAGATTTTTGGCTAGAGTTAAAGATGGGGACGAGAAGGTGCTGGCAATGATATTACTTATAACATTTACAGGATTTGCTATCAACTGGCTTCAAATAGACACTTTTAGGATGTACGGCTTTTGGCTTTCTTTGGCAGTACTTATTAAATTAAACAGTAATAAGGTTATAACCAATGAATAAAGCAATTCTTTTAATTCCACATTATAATAATCCGGAAGGATTAATAGCATCTGTAGGTTCCATCGACAGGTCTGAACAAATAGATGTTTTGGTTGTAGACGACGGAAGCGTAAAAAATAAGCTAACGGAACAAGATGTTATTTCGGCGTTTACCGGTAATGGAGAAGTGTATTTTATTTATTTAGAAGAAAACAGCGGTATAGAACATGCTCTTAACAGAGGGCTTCAATATATTATTGACGGTAAAAAATATAAATATATTGCGCGTTTAGACAGCGGCGACTATTGCCTTGGGAAAAGGTTTGCCATACAACAGGAGTTTTTAGAAATAAATCCTGATATAAAGATGGTAGGCAGTAACGTAATTGCTGCAGACACTAATGGCAACTTTTTGTATAACATTATTATGCCTGAAAAAACGCGAGAAATTAGAAACAAAATGTTTTTAAATGCTATGTTTATACACCCAACGGTTATGTTTTGTACTGATATATTGCCTCAAACAGGTTTGTATCCGGTGAACAGGAAATCGGCGGAGGATTATGCATTCTTCTTTATAATATCAAACAAGTTTAAGACGGCAAATATTCAGCAGTTTTTGGTTAAGATAGAAATTAATCCGTCCGGTATTTCTATATCACGTAGAAAGCAACAGGTGGGCAGTAGAATAAAGGTAATACAGGATAATTTTTATTTTGGGTTTTATCCATTATATGGCCTTGCCAGAAATATACTTTTATATATTATGCCTAATAGCATTATACAGTTTCTAAAAAGGAAAAAGGGGTAATGAAAAGAATAGCATCATCGGCATACGATTATATTTTTGCAATGTTATTGCTGATACTCCCTTTTGGTAATGCATTGCCTAATATCGCAATTGCCCTGCTTATTATTTGCTACGCTATAAATTTTAAGAATACAGATTATAAAAGGCTTAAGCATTATTCAGTATATATCTATTATGCATTTCTTGCTTATTTTTTTATACGGGGAGCTTTTACACAAAGCTTATTTACAGAATGGAATATTCATAAAAAGTTTATTATACTCTTGCTTATGCCTTTGCTTTTTATAAAAGTAAGGAGGGTGGCTGTTATAAAAGCAGGTGCTATAGCCGGGATTATGGCTACTATTGCGGTAACGTTATTTCTGTCGGCAAGATACTACCTGCAATTTGGCGGACTTCCTTTTGGCAATGGAGACGTGGTAAATACACTAATCCCTATGGAGCGCCCTTACGCAGGTTTTTATGCCGTGGCGGGGGCAATATTCTCTTTTAGCCTGATAACGCAATACAAGCGCTGCAAATGGCTGCTTATTGTTTGTGGAATCGTTTCAGTAGCATTCATAATACTTATCTCTGCGAGAATTTCTTTCTTAACACTTATTGTTTTAGGCATTGTATATCTGTTATTTTATTTGTCGGTGTCGCCGATAAAGAAATTTATAATAATTGCTGTGGGTTTAGGTGTTGTAGTAGCAGTATTTATGTTTAATAAAAATATTGCCGAAAGGTTTTTTATAAAAGAGAATATAAAAGAATCGCTTGCTGTAGCTTCTGATTATGAGCCAAGGCTGGTAATATGGCCCTGTGCTTATGAGCTTGCCAACAGAGACGATTTTAACGTACTGTTTGGGTATGAAAACAATACTACGATTGTAAATAATTATTTGGAATGCTATACCCAAAAAATAGACAATGAGTCGAAAAAAGACTATTTCACAGCGTCGAAATTTAACTCTCATAACCAGTTTATAGACTTTTACTTAAGTGAAGGCCTGATTGGTTTTTTATTGTTTTTTGCGTTTTGCGTTTCGCTATTATATACTATACGAAGAAGTTTTCCAGATACGGCATTACTGCTGTCTCTTATATTTTTTTTACTGGTAGAGAATGTATTGCACCGCCAAACGGGGTGCTATATTTTTAGTATCTTTGCCGCACTGCTATTGATGAGAAATACGAAGGATTGATGACGAAAATTAAAGTTGCCCATATACTGCATTCTGTAGGTGGTGTGGATGTTTCCCTTAGACTGATTTTAGAACATATTGATGACGAAAAGTTTGAAAGTATAGTTATTCAGGGTACAAAAGATAATGACACCCCTTTTCATGATAAAAGCAAAAACTCGATAAGAAACTACAGGATCCCTATATTCAGGGAAATATCTCCTGTACAGGATTTTAAAGCTATTCGTACGGCTTATAAAATCGTGAAAAAAGAGAAACCCCATGTAATTCATGCGCACAGCGCAAAGGGTGGCGTTATTGGCAGGGTGGTAGGCATGCTTACTAAAACCCCATCGCTATATACACCACAGGCGTTTAGTTATCTAAGCACCGACAATTCTAAAAAGAGGAGTGTATACCTTGCAATAGAAAGGTTCTTCAAAAAAGGAAACAGCCGTATACTTGCATCATCAGAATCGGAAAAACAAAGGGCACTGAAAGAAGTAGGAATTCCTGAAAATAAAGTACTACTGTACAATAACAGCATTTTACCAATAAATAGTATACAGCCGCTATCTGTACCTAAAACATGGCCGGATGAATACATTTGTACTGTTGGAAGGCCATCATATCAAAAAAACACCGAACTGCTGGTAAAAGCAGTTTACGAAATTAAAAAACAGCGTAATGTTCATTTAGTGCTTATGGGCGTTGGATACCATTACAGCGAATTGGACACTGTTGTAAAACTTATCGAAGAGCTTGATCTTACCGATAACATTACCATGCTGCCCTGGACATCGCGCGAGGATGTTTTTAATATCGTTAAGCATGCTCAGGTATATGTCTCAACTTCACGCTACGAAGGGCTTCCTTATAGCGTAATAGAAGCCATTGCTCTTGCAAAAGCTTGCGTGGTTAGCGATTGCGATGGCAACCGCGATCTAATAATCGACGGTTACAACGGATTTGTAATTAAAGATGAAAATCCGGAATTGTACAGTGGTAAAATTATAGCGTTGCTTGAAGATGATACGTTAAGAGAAAAATTCTCGTTTAATGCAAAAGTATTCTTTGATGAGAATTTTGATGTAAATAAAAACATCAGAAAAATTGAAGACATTTATACAAAAGTAAAAAATAACCAACTGTAGGCTAATAAGTAGTGTGCACTTTAAAAGGGCAGCTTAATCTGAAAAGTAATGACAAATAATTACAATTCATCCAGAAGTGATTTGCTTAAGAGGATAGGATTATCTCCTAGCAAAAAACTTATGGTTTTTCTTATATCTGCGGTACTTGTTACCATACCCTTTGGCTATGCTTACAACAGTGTTTGTATAATTTTATTTGTGCTTTATTCTTTCCTTTCGGCCAGGCAAAAGGATTTTTCATTCAGCACATCGCTTTTATTGCCAATGTTGCTATTTACCTTAATGGTATTATCGCTAACATGGTCTATAGATTTTCAGAGCAGTATAAGGGCTCTAAGCAAAGAAGCTGCATTGTTTTTTATTCCTCTTGCGTTTTTCTTTAACAAACAGCTTATACGCATGGGTGTTAGAAAAATACTTAAAAACCTAAGCGTAGGCATGTGCTTTTTTGGTGTTTACTTTTTGGGCAGGGCAGTTTTTAGATATTTACAAACGGATGATACAGATGTTTTTTTATCTGTGGAACTATCAACATGCGTAATAACACCTGTGTATCTTTCGGCGTTGTTTTCTATGGCTCTTTTTTACTTTTTATCTGTAAAAAATAAAAAGTTTTTAGATTATGCAGGTTTTGTATTTGTTGCTTGTATCATCGGTTTATTGCTAAACAAGGTAATAATTATTACCGATGTAATATTAGCTGTAGCGTATATTTTATTTTACTCTAAGTTGAGTAAATCACTTAAAATAGTTTCTGGAATTGCATTTATAACGCTAACTGCGTTATTTGCCTATTATGCAAGAACAAAAGGAGCTTTCCCGGCAGAATACATATCTAACACTCCCGAAATTCAGGCGTTGGCAGTAGAAGGGTTACCGTTACACAATGTAACGCTTAAAGAAGCCTGGTCTAAACCTGTTTTTAGTGAGAACGACTATTTTAACGGAACAGCATTCAGAACCTATCAGTTGCGCATATTTACAGAGATGCTTGAGGAAGATAAGGTGTTTTTTACAGGGTACGGAATTAGTGCATCTATAGATAAAATTGAAGAGAAAGCAAAAGAACATAACGTGTTTGAAGGAGGCGTTTTAAACCATAGGTACAGCAGGCAAAATTTTCATAATCAATATGTTGAAGCATTTGCAGATTTAGGAATTGTTGGCTTTATACTACTATTGTTAATCTTGGTTCTTAATTTTAAAAATGCCATTCTGTCAAAAGATTTTATGCATATTGCTTTTGCAATTCTTATGATAGCGTTACTTTTGACCGAATCTTTTTTATGGAGGCAAAGAGGAGTAGTATTTTTTACTGTCTTCTATTGTCTTTTTAACGGTATTCCTCTACAAGCTGATAAAGAAAAATATGAAAAGAATACTAATAACCGGGGCGGCAGGTTTTCTGGGATCGCACCTTTGTGACAGATTTATAAAAGAAGGCTATTTTGTTATAGGTATGGATAACCTTATAACAGGAGACCTTAAAAATATCGAACACCTTTTTAAGCTTGAAAATTTTGAGTTTTACCACCACGATGTAACCAAGTTTGTAAATATACCCGGCCAGCTGGATTATATACTGCACTTTGCATCGCCGGCCAGTCCTATCGACTATCTTAAAATACCTATTCAAACCCTTAAAGTAGGCTCTTTGGGTACGCATAATCTTTTAGGATTAGCTAGGGTTAAAAAAGCCAGGATACTTATAGCATCTACATCTGAAGTATACGGAGACCCTCTCGTACACCCACAAACCGAAGACTATTATGGTAATGTAAACACTATAGGACCCAGGGGAGTGTATGATGAAGCCAAACGTTTCCAGGAATCTATAACAATGGCATATCATACTTTTCATGGCGTAGAAACCAGAATTGTAAGGATATTTAATACGTACGGACCCCGCATGAGGTTAAACGACGGAAGGGTAATACCTGCGTTTATCGGTCAGGCATTAAGAGGTGAAGACCTAACCATTTTTGGTGATGGTATGCAAACCCGCTCTTTTTGTTACGTAGACGATCAGGTAGAAGGTATTTTCAGGCTGCTGAATTCAGATTATGCTTATCCTGTAAATATTGGTAACCCGGACGAGATCACCATTAAAGACTTTGCCGAAGAAATAATTAAACTTACAGGTACACAACAAAAAGTGGTATACAAACCGCTGCCTGTAAACGACCCGCTACAAAGGCAACCCGATACCACAAGGGCAAAAGAACTGCTTGGTTGGGAAGCTAAAGTGGGAAGAGCAGAGGGCATGAAGATAACGTATGATTATTTCAGGACACTATCAAAAGAAGAGCTTTTAAAAGAAGAGCATAAAGATTTTTCAGATTTTATTCGATAAAAATGATTTTATCTGCACGGGGAAGATATTCAAAATATTTAAGGCCTATCAGCATATCCATAGATTTGCTGGTTATTACCTTGCTACCCTTTTTTTTATTTAAGGAACAAGGCGTAAACTATCTTCACTTTTGTGTGTATCAAATAGTTTCATGGTCGTTTATAGCTTATTTTTCAGGATTTTACGATGTTTACAGATATACATCAATCCTAAAGATTTTCTCTAAGTTAATAACACAATGTGTAATTTTCCTATTAACGGTTATAGCGTTCTTTCCTTTTGCAAAAGAGACGGTTTTTAATAGCGAAGCAATACTCTTGTACAGCATTGTTGTATTATGTACCGTTACACTGTTTAAATTGCTGCTGTTTTTTTATCTTAAAAAATACAGAATTGCGGGCAGTAATACTCGTAACGCAATAATTATCGGACATACACAGCAAACAGTTAACCTTAAAAACCTGTTTGAGACCAAAGCAGAATACGGCTATAGGTTTAAAGGTTTTTTTTCGGATAAAAAGCAAGGCGACCTTATAACAGGCAGGGTAGCTGACATTGAAAGTTTTGCACTCGAAAATAAAATAGACGATATTTATTGTTCGCTAAATGAAATAAGCAACTTGAGGTTAAGGGAACTGGTCGCTTTTTGTGATGCTAACAACAAGGTAATTAAATTTATACCGGATACCAAAGAGATTTTTTCCAGAAACCTTACGGTAGACTATTATGAATTTTTTCCGGTATTGTCATTACGCAAAACGCCACTTCATGAACCAATAGCAACTATTGCAAAAAGGGTATTTGATATTGTTTTTGCATTTTTGGTTATACTGCTGGTATTATCATGGCTCACCCCGATTATGGCTTTACTTATTAAGCTGGAATCTAATGGGCCGGTGTTTTACAGACAGATAAGGGCCGGAATGAATGAAGAGCAGTTTTTTTGCTTTAAATTCAGGTCTATGCAGATTAATAACCAGATGGATCAGCTGGCGGTAAAAAATGACCCCAGGGTTACTAAAGTTGGCAAATTTATAAGGAAAACAAGTATAGACGAACTGCCTCAGTTTTTAAATGTGTTACTGGGCGATATGTCGGTCGTAGGGCCAAGGCCGCACATTTATTCTATAAACCACAGGTATAGTGTTAAAATAAAAAAATACGGAGCAAGGCATACCGTTAAGCCGGGAATAACCGGTTTAGCACAGGTAAGAGGCTTCAGAGGAGAAATTACCAGTGATGAAGACATGATAAACCGCATTAAGTATGATGTGTTTTACATAGAAAACTGGTCTATATTACTCGATATAAAGATAATTTTACAAACAATTGTGGGTATGTTTGGCGATGAAAAAGCCTATTAATGCCACCCACCAGAAATACTTAGCATCATGAAAATTTTATTACTTGGATCAGGAGGAAGAGAACATGCACTGGCCTGGAAAATGCTGCAAAGCCCGCTTTGCGATAAACTTTTTGTAGCACCCGGTAATGCCGGTACGGCAGGAATCGCTGAAAATGTAGACATTAACCCGCTGGATTTTGAGTCTATCAAAACTTTTGTACAGCAGGAAAATGTTACTATGGTGGTTGTAGGCCCCGAAGATCCGTTGGTAAAAGGTATTTACGATTATTTTAAAAAAGACGACGCGCTTAAACATATTCCTGTTATAGGGCCGTCTAAAGTTGGAGCACAGCTAGAAGGAAGTAAAGAATTTGCTAAGCAGTTCCTTGTAAAAAACAATATTCCGACTGCGGCTTACGATAGTTTTACAAAAGAAACTGTAGAGCAGGGCTGCGAATTTTTAGCTACGCTTAAAGCACCTTATGTATTAAAGGCAGATGGACTTGCGGCAGGTAAAGGAGTACTTATTATCCAGGATCTTGGAGAGGCGCAGGAAGAGCTTAGAAACATGCTTGTAGGTGAGAAATTTGGCCAGGCGAGCACTAAGGTTGTAATTGAGGAGTTTCTTGATGGTATAGAGCTTAGCTGCTTCGTACTAACCGATGGTAAGAGCTACAAGCTACTTCCTACGGCAAAAGATTACAAAAGAATAGGCGAAGGAGATACAGGTCTTAATACAGGTGGTATGGGCGCCGTTTCACCGGTACCGTTTGCTGATGCCGAATTTATGGAGAAAATAGAGACCCGTGTTGTTAAGCCAACGATACAGGGACTTAAAAATGATAATATTGATTATAAAGGATTTGTATTCATCGGGCTAATAAAAGTAGGTAATGATCCGTTTGTTATTGAATATAACGTGAGAATGGGTGATCCTGAGACTGAAGTAGTTATTCCGAGGCTTAAATCAGACCTTGTAGCATTGTTTCAGGCAGTAGCTAAACAAGAGCTTGATACTGTAGAGCTTGAACTTGATGAGCGTACGGCAGCTACAATCATGGTAGTCTCAGGCGGATATCCTGAAGATTATGGAAAAGGGATGGTAATAACCGGACTTGAAAACGTAGAAGGATCTATTGCATTTCATGCAGGTACAAAACTGGATAACGGAAACGTTGTAACCAGCGGTGGGCGTGTAATAGCAGTAACATCATATGGAAATGACTTTACAGAGGCCATAAAAAAATCTTACCAAAATATAGACAAGCTAAATTTTGATAAGATGTATTTTAGAAAAGATATCGGCTTTGACTTATGATAAGAAAGAGTGAGCCGTAGTATCCTGTTCGTCTTCGTTGTTTTGCTTAAATATTTTAAGCTGTTTTAGCCAATAGATATTAGCAGCAATACAAATAAGGATAAAAACCCATGTTATAATGTTTGCCAGCCACCAGTTTTCTAGCTCAAGGCTGCGGAAAAAGTTTAGAGGGATGAAAAGGATATCTGTAAACAGGTAGCCTATCGCTTCGAAAAATGCTTTCATTTTTAAACAAGTATTATATTTACAGTCACAAAAGTATAAAATATTCACATGTTAGCAAGTGTTTTTAATAAATCAAGGCCGGTAAATTACATTTTAATAGGCTGTGTCCTGGTTTTAACGTACTTTTTGTATCTGTTTGGAGACACAGACTGGACAAAGCAGTATATTTTAATAGCACAAAAGATTGGTCTCCTGCTTTTATTGGCAGGAGCACTTTTCCTTACTAACTTTATTACACGACGTAATAATCTTAGCAAGGCAAACACCTACGCCATGTTTCTTTTCATGGTTTTTTTAATATTGTTTCCCACTACGCTGGTAAACATCAACATCATTATATCCAACTTCTTTTTGCTTTTGGCTTTGCGAAGGCTTATTTCCCTTCAGTCATTAATTACGCCTAAGGAAAAGATATTTGATGCATCATTCTGGATATTTGCCGCGGCCATATTTCATTTTTGGTGTATTATATACATAGTGCTGGTTTTCATATCTATAGTGTTTCACGTATCGCGTGATTACAGAAACTGGCTTATACCATTTATTGCTTTTTTTGCGGTAACAGTATTGTATTTAATGGCAGGTTTTGTAATGGGTGAAGGCTTTTTCGAAACCATGGCAGATAGCATTGGTATTAGTTTTGACTTTACGTATTTTGAAAATATCTATCAGAATATTGCCCTTGCAGTATTTTCGTCTATAGCGGCATTGTTTGCTTTTCCGTATGCATTTTCAATAACAAGCAAACCGCTTAACCTGCAATCTTCACATAAAAAGATTATTTATTCGTTTTTAATAGGTGTGGCAATATATGTACTTTCGGCACATAAAAACAACAGTATACTTGCCTTTACCTTTGCGCCTATGGCTATTATGGGAGCCAATTATTTTGAAAGCCAGGAAAATAAATGGTTTAAAGAAGTAATGCTGGGCATTATAGTGCTTATTGCACTATTTATATTCGCATCGCAGTTATAATCTGCGCTACAGCGCCTGTTAGCAGTTTACAAGTAATAAACCTATATTTGCATAACACAATAAATAATAATACTATGTTTTCTAAGATTGCCTTCCCAATATTTGAGCAGAGCATAAACGATTATCATCAATATGATAACGTAGACCAGCCTATTAACAATCCTTTCCGTAAGGATAAAATAGAGCATCTGCTATATGCAAAAAACTGGATAGATACCGTACAATGGCATCTTGAAGACATCATCCGTAATCCGGAAATTAACCCTGTAGAAGCACTTGCACTTAAAAGAAGGATTGATTCATCTAACCAGGTGCGTACCGATATGGTAGAATTTATAGACAGCTATTTTTTACAGGAATACAAAGATGTCACTGTAAAAGACGGCGCTAAAATTAACTCTGAAAGTCCGGCATGGGCATTAGACAGGTTATCTATACTTGCGCTTAAAATATACCACATGAACGAAGAAGCTACCCGTGAGGATGCTTCTCCTGAACACAGGGCTAAGTGCAACGAAAAGCTTAACGTGCTTTTAGAGCAGAGAACAGATCTTTCTACTGCTATTGATGATTTGCTTACAGATATTGAAAATGGCGACAAATTCATGAAAGTGTACAAGCAAATGAAAATGTATAATGATGAGGAACTTAACCCTGTGTTGTACCAAAACAAAAAATAATACCCGATCGTTATAATGCCAGGAACAAAAAATATACTGGTAATAAGGCTTTCGGCAATGGGAGATGTCGCCATGACAGTTCCATTGCTGAGAGCCTTAATTGCTAAGTACCCGGACGTAAAAGTTACCATTCTTTCCAGAGCCTTTTTTAAGCCTTTTTTTGATGATATTGAGCGTGTAACCTTTTTTGCAGCCGATGTAAATGGAAGGCATAAAGGTTTTTTGGGGTTATTACGTTTATTCAGGGAACTTAAAGCACTAAAAGTTGATGCTGTAGCCGATTTGCATAATGTGTTAAGGTCTAAAGTAGTTGCTAAGCTCTTCTCTCTTATGGGGAAACCTACCGCTACAACAGATAAAGCACGCTATGAGAAAAAAGCGCTTACACGGGCAGTAAACAAGGTTTTCAGGCAGCTTACACCTATCGTGGAAAGGCATGCGAAAACTTTTGAAAAGCTGGGCTATCCTATTGATATAACATCTATAACATTTCCTGAAAAGCAGCCTTTAACCTTAGAAGTAAAAGCTATTTCCGGAGAAAAATCGGGTAAGTGGATTGGTATTGCACCATTTGCTCAACATCGGGGTAAGGTATATCCAACAGATTTAATGCAGGAGGTTATAGATAAACTCGCCGATAACACAGAATATACGTTATTTCTTTTCGGCGGAGGAAAAGAAGAAACTGTACAACTGGAAAAGTTTGCTCAGGGAAAAAACAATATAGTTGTTACCGCGGGAAGATTAAAACTGGATCAGGAGCTTAACCTTATAAGTAATCTTGACCTTATGCTGAGTATGGATAGTGGTAATGCGCACATGGCCGCCATGCTTGGTGTTAAAGTAATTACCTTTTGGGGAGCAACCCATCCGTATGCAGGCTTTGCACCGTTTAATCAGCCGGCAGATTATGCCATTACTGCTAATAGGGAACAATATCCGTTGTTGCCAACATCTATTTACGGCAATAAAATTGTTGAAGGTTATGAAGATGCCATGCGAACGATTAAGCCGGAAATAGTTGTAGATAAGATCAGTGCTGTTTTAAGCTAAGAACCAATAGATTATATAACAATAAAAACCCGCAATTGCGGGTTTTTTCATATCAGTCAGACGGGATTAAACGTCATCAAAATCTACAAAAATTTCTGCCGATGTTGGGTGCGCCTGGCAGGTAAGTATCAGTCCTTCGGCAATTTCGCCATCGGTAAGGATTGCATTCTTTTTCATCTCTGCGGTACCTTTAGATACCCGGGCCATACAGCTGCTGCAGATACCGCCCTGGCATGAGTAGGGCGCATCTACACCCTGTTTAAGTGCAGCATCAAGAATGGTCATTTGTTGCGACATTACAAAAGTAACTTCTTCATCGTCAACTAACACCGTAATTTTAGTTTGTCCGTCCAGGTTCTCTTCTATTTTCTTTTCAGCTATCGGTGTAGAGAATAGTTCAAACTTAATATTCTTTTCAGGGATGTTGTTTTCCCGTAATACCTCGTTTACAGTAAGTATCATTTGCTCCGGCCCGCACAGGTAGAATTTCTCGAATTCTTTTTCCTTGTGTTTGTTCTTAATCACGAAGTTTACAGCGGCTTTTTCAATTCGTCCAAACAATGCTTCATCAGCTTTTGCCTGGCTGTAAACAAAATGTACAAAGAAACGGCCTACATATTCCTGTTGTAAGTCGTGAAGAAACTGGTGAAATATAGTGTCTTCGGGCGTTTTATTACCATATACAAGCACAAAAGTACTTTCCGGCTCACCCTGTAGGACAGACTGTATAATAGATAGCACGGGTGTTATACCACTACCTGCAGAAAAGGCTGCGTAATTGCGCTGACGGTCTGGTTTAGGCTCAAAAGTAAATTTACCTTCGGGTGTGCCTACTTCCATAGTATCGCCTATAGAAAGCTTTTCGTTAGCAAAAACAGAGAAGCCCCCGTTTTTTACAGCTTTAATAGCTACACGTAGCTCGTTGCTGCCCGGCGCAGAACATATAGAGTATGCTTTGCGGATATCCTGTCCTTCAAAGTTTGTTTTTATATTAATGTACTGGCCTGCAACGAAATTGTAGTCTTCGCGAAGGTTTTCCGGGATGTCAAAAGCAATAGAAACAGCCTGAGGAGTCTCTCTCCTGACATCTTTTATTTTAAGTGGATGAAATGTTGACATGTTTGTAATTTACCGCAAAAATAAGCAATCCAAACAGGTAAATAAAATAACGCGATGTAAAATAATACATAGAATTCTTATGCATAAGAATATTATGTATATATTTGGCTCAACGAATTAACTATAATGAAGAACTCACAATTATATAAAGGGAGCCTTAATACCATAATAATGAAGCTTTTGGAAGAAAACGGAAGGATGTATGGTTATGAGATCACCCAAAAAGTAAAAGGAATAACCGCCGGAGAACTTAACATTACAGAGGGCGCGCTGTATCCGGCACTGCACAAACTGGAAGCCGACGGCTTTCTGGATGTTGAAGTAGAAAAAGTAGACAACAGGCTGCGTAAATACTATAAACTTACCGAAAGCGGTGAGAAAGAAACCGTAAACCGCCTTGCCGAACTGGAAGAGTTTATACGTAACATGCAAAACTTAGTGAACCCATCGCCTAAACCCGACCTGCAATTTTAAAGTTATGAAACTTACTTCTAAACAAATTATAATGATTGAAAGATATCTTGAAAAGGACAGGATATTTTATGTCGATATAAAAGCAGAGATGGTTGACCATATTGCAGCCACGCTGGAAGCTGAATTGAATGAAAATGATAATTTTAGTGTAGTTCTTGCAAACTATATGAATTCTCATTACAAAGTAAAATTGCTCACTGCTGCCAGGCATCAGGAAGAACTGAGGGATAAACAAAACAGACAGTTTGTACTTAAGCAGTTTTTTAGCCTTCGCGGAGTTGTATTTTTTATAGCAATTTTTGGAGTAGCATTCCTGTCAACATTAAATATATGGGCATATCGTTTTATTGAAGGGATAATGATGTTGTTAATGCTGTTTATATTATTTGGGCAAAAATGGCTGAATAGTAAATATCCTTTTTTTAAAAGGCTTGTAGATATATCGCAGTTTTATTACCTGTTGCCATTTTTAATACTTACACAGGTGCACGGTTTTACAGATAAAACAAATTTTATCTATATATGCAAAATAGTTGCTTTAAGTATTGGGCTAACAGGATATTATTTAACGTATAAATCGACCCCTATTTTACAAGGGAATAAATATGCTTAAACTTACACTACAACAGATAAAACAAATTGATGCAGCCCTTTTAACAATCGGGATTATGTATGTTGATATCCGCCTGGAAATGACAGACCATATTGCTTCTGCACTAGAGTGCATTGATGGCGATTTTGATGAGAATTTTGAAAGCTATATAACTTGTCATAAAAAACAATTAAGAAAGCAGAGTACAAAATCGGTTATGGTTGCATGGTTAGACTCGTGGAAAACATTAGTACACAATCTTTTCACATTTAGATTTGTGGGAATTGTTGGCAGCATATTCATTTTTCTGTTAAGCCTCTACCTTTATGTAGACCTGGACACGCTGATGCCAGTTTTGTTTTTGAGCTTCTGTATTACAAATGCTTCGTTTTCAATTCGTTTCCTCATTCCCGTTTTTAAAAATAGAGATATGTATTCTACAGGAGAGGGATTGGGCATAGCAAACCTCTTGGTATTCTTTCCAGGAATAATAGCTGCTAACTTCGTAAGTGACTGGCTAACAGATATAGGGGTATTACTATATTTTACGGCTTTAATTTCAGTTTCACTAGCGCTCGGCTACACTATGAAAAGTTTTAAAGGTCAGATAAAATTAAAGTATCATGGTTAATCTCGCATCGCATCAAACTAAAAAAGTTTCGGCAGAACAAATGGATATGTTGTTTGAGTTTACACGCAAGCATTACGTAGAATATTATGATGTGCAGTGCGAGCTGGTTGATCACCTTGCCAACGCAATCGAGGAACGCTGGCAAATGCAGCCCGACTTGGGATTCAACGAAGCATTGCATTTTGAATTTAAAAAGTTTGGTATCTTCGGCTTTACAGGAATTGTAGAGCAAAGACAGGGTGCTTTAACTAAAAAATATGGAAATCTTACATGGGCTTATCTTAAAGAATATTTGAGGCTTCCAAAAATTCTATTGACCCTACTTCTTGTTGTACTGGCCTATAAACTTGGCAGATTTAATATGATAGTTTACTCTGTTCTACTATCGGGCGTTGTAATGCTGGGCATTGTAAAGCTCATCATTCTTAATGTGAAATATAGGAGAAAAGTAAAGAAAACGGGTAAGAAATGGCTTTATGAAACACTCATAATGAGGTCTACAGGTTTTATGGTTGCACCCTATCAGATTTTGTATCATGTTTATAGAGAAAATCCGTCGGCGTTGTTAATGTGGATCATGTCTGCGCTCTTTATTATATTCACTCTATACATCTATATTACTTTATATCTTATCCCTTCTAAGGCGGAAGAGCACTTATTAAAAACCTATCCGGAATATAATATGTAATTTTTTAAAAAAGTTTGTAACGTTTTACAAACTTTCATTACCTATTACGTAAACCATCAACCAAATTACAATGTTCAGACAATTCATCCGGCTCGAATGGAAATCATTCACAAGAGCATCATCTTTTGCAGGCAACATGGCGCTAAAAGTATTTATGATACTTGGAGCCATTTATTTTGGGGTACTATTTCTTATAATGGGATTAGCATCTTATCATATTATTAAAGAACAAATGGGACAGGACCCATTGGTGGTAGTGAACAAATTCATTATCTATTACCTGGTTTTAGATCTGTTGATTCGTTTCTTTCTTCAAAAAGTCCCGGTTATTAACATCAGGCCATTACTTACGCTGCCTATTAAACGAAGTACGATTGTAAATTTCGCCTTAGGTAAAACGGCATTGTCTTTTTTTAATATTCTGCATTGCTTTTTCTTTATCCCTTTTTCTGTAATGCTAATTATAAATGGTTACGATGTTGTAAATGTAATTTTATGGCATTTAGGCATTATGGCGTTAATATACGCAAACAATTTCCTTAACCTGCTCATTAACGATAAGGATTGGTTGTTCTGGACGATTGCTGTTATACTTGCTGCCGTGGGAATTGTTCAGTATTACAGTTTCTTTGATATTACAATTGTTACATCTGTTTTCTATCAGGGGATGTATTCAACGTATTATGTGTTCCTTATACCTATTGCAGTGCTTGCCTTTTTATGGATTACCTGTTTTAAGCTTTTCTCTAAAGAATTATATATGGATACAGGCCTTAAAGGCAAACATGAAATTGCGGAAACACAGGATTATACATGGCTTAACCAATTTGGAACGCTGGGTACCTTCCTTAAAAATGATATAAAACTTTTACGAAGAAATAAGCGTTCTAAAACTACCCTTATAATGAGCGTTGCCTTTATTTTTTACGGATTACTGTTTTTTACAAGTGCTATAGAAATTTACGACGGGCCTTTCTGGAAAATGTTTGCGGGTATCTTTGTATCTGGAGGCTTTATGTTCACTTTTGGTCAGTTTGTACCAAGTTGGGATAGTGCCTATTATCCGCTAATGATGAGCCAGAACATTCAGTATAAAGAATACATATCTTCTAAATGGTGGCTGGTAGTTATAGGTACTGTTATCAGTGCAGTGGTAGCAGCGTTCTACCTTTATTTTGGAGTTGAAACGTATCTGATGATACTTGCCGGTGCAATATATAATATAGGTGTAAACTCACACTTGGTACTTTTAGGCGGTGCTTATATAAAAACACCCATAGATTTAGCAAGTAGTAAGCAGGCCTTTGGCGACAAAAAAGCATTTAACGTTAAAACATTATTACTGTCTGTACCTAAAATACTACTGCCTGTAGCGTTGTATGCAATAGGTTACTATTTTATGAGTCCGGAAGCAGGAATGATAATAGTCATAGCATTTGGTGTACTTGGCTTTGCTTTTAGAAACTGGGTATTCTCTATGATCGAAAAAGTATATAAAATAGAGAAGTACAAAACCCTTGCAGCTTACAAACAAAAAAACTAACATCCAACCAATAGTACTTTATCATGATACAAATAAACAATCTTAGAAAAACATATAACGGGGTAACCGTACTTAATATAGGAAATTTAGAAATTCAGCAGGGTGAGAGTTTTGGCCTTGTGGGTAATAACGGGGCAGGAAAGACTACGCTGTTTAGCCTATTGCTGGATCTTATTGAGCCTACAACAGGTTCGGTGAAATCTAAAAACATACAGGTAAACGAAAGTGAAGCATGGAAACCGTTTACGGCAGCATTTCTTGATGAAACCTTTTTAATTGGATACCTTACGCCTGAAGAGTATTTTTATTTTATAGGCGAATTGCGTGGACAAAATAAAGCCGACGTAGATGCGTTACTTAAAAAGCATGAAGACTTTTTTAACGGAGAGATACTTAATAAGAAAAAGTACCTGCGTGACCTTAGTAAAGGTAACCAGAAGAAGGTAGGTATTATAGCTACTCTTATTGGTAATCCTGAGGTGATTATTCTGGATGAGCCTTTTGCAAATCTTGACCCTACAACGCAGTTTAGGCTAAAAAAAATAATTAAGGAATTGGCAGATGATAAAAATGTAACGGTATTGGTGTCCAGCCATGACCTGGCACACACTACAGAGGTTAGCGACCGTATTGTAGCCATGCACAAAGGTGAAATTGTAAAAGACATAAAAACATCTGAACAAACGCTGAAAGAACTAGAAGAATTTTTTGCGGTTTAGCTATTTAAAGTCCCCCTCGTTAAAGGGGGATTTTTTTTATCAAAAAACATACATATAACAAAAAGAAGCGTATTTTTACCCTCTTTTATACTAAAGTGAGATTTTGAAAGTTAAAGGATAAAAAAGCTTTTACATTGAAAACCAGTACTTCTAAATATTTTATTCTTTTTGGTACGGTAGGTTTCGCAATCGCGTGTTCTACTAAAAAAGATTCGTTTATAAATCGCAACTATCATGCGGTTAACACCCAATACAATGTTTTGTATAATGGTAACCTTGCCCTTGATGCCGGCCTCTTAGAGGTTGCAGGTACCTATCAGGATAATTTTTGGGAGGTTTTACCCATAGAAAGGATGCAGCCTATTGTTTTGAAAGAGGATGTTATTAAAACAGACCCTTCTGCACCGGTTGTTGGTGCCTTACCGGCTTCGCCTGCAAAAGGAGCGGCGGGAGCAGGGTCAATAGCAGGAGTGCCGTCATCTTTTGCGAAAAGTGGTAAAATGGCTATGGGAGCTACCGATATGGCGACCCCAAAAGGTATGGGTGCTGGAACGGTAGGAGTGCCAGGTGCAGCATCTCCAGCGAATACAGCATTGCCCGGGCAAACAGGGAATTTTAAAAGAGCGGAAGAAAAAGCGACAAAGGCGATACAAAAACATTCTATGAATATAGCGGGCAGTGAAAAGAACCCGCAAATAGATGAAGCACACCTTTTATTAGGAAAAGCAAGGTACTATGAAAACCGTTTTGTACCGGCGTTAGAAGCTTTCAATTATATTCTTTTAAAATATCCCGGCAGTGATAAAATAGACCAGGCTAAAATTTGGCGTGAAAAAACAAATATCCAGCTTGAAAACGAAGGTATTGCTATAAGAAACTTGAAAGAGCTTATAGAGAAAAAAAGAGATGCGATGGATGAGCAGACTTTTGCCGATGCCAATGCCATACTTGCCGAAGGATATCTGAGAACTCAGGCTAACGACAGTGCTATAACTGTACTTAGAAATGCGGCTCAATTTTCACGAATTAACGACGAGAAAGCAAGATATCATTTTATACTGGGTCAGCTGTATAGTAAAGAAAAAATGCCGGATAGTGCATATACAGAATACCAAAGGGTGATTGATATGAAAAGAAAATCACCAAGGCGTTATGTAATACAGGCACATGCTATGCAGGCAGGACAATTTGACCATACAAAAGGCGACACCCTTGCGTTTATGGAAAAATATAGGAAGCTGCTTAAAGATAGGGAGAACAGGCCGTATCTTGATATCATAAACCATCAGGTAGGGTTATTTTATGATAAGCAAAACGACGATACCAGAGCTGTAACATATTACAATAAATCGCTTAGGGCAAACTCTCAGGATAAATACCTGATAGCTTCTAACTACAGGAATATCGCCGAAATTAAATTTAAGGAAGCAAAATATCCTATAGCAGGAAATTATTATGATAGTACTATGGTGTCGCTTGACAATAGGTCGAGAGAATTCAGGGCTATTAAAAAGAAAAGGGACAACCTTGCAGATGTAATAAAATATGAAGCAATAGCTCAGGTTAACGATAGTATACTGCATGTAGCATCTTTAGATGAGCAAGGCAGAAAATCATATTACCAGGATTATATTGCGGAGCTTAAAAGGAAAGAAGAGATTGAAAGAATCCGACTTGAAAAAGAGGCAATAAGACAAGAAAACCTTGCATCTGCTTCTTCGGGTGGTGGATCTACTTTTGCTGAAAGTTCTCCTTTTGCGAGAAGCGCAGCAAAAAGTGCAGCGGCAAACGATCAGGCTTCGGCTTCCGGTTTTACAGGAGCACCGGGAGGTAAATTTTATTTCTACACGCCGGCAACTGTTTCTTACGGTCAGCAGGAATTTAAAAAGCGCTGGGGTAACAGGGTACTTAGCGATAACTGGAGATGGTCTTCAGAACAGAAAAATAGTCCGGGAGCTACTACCGATGAAGAAACTGTAGTTGACAACGGAACAGGAAACAATAAAGATGTTAAGTTAGAACCTAAATACGATCCTGATTTTTATATATCGCAATTACCAACATCTACGGTTGTTTTAGACAGCCTTGCGAAAGAACGTAACTTTGCGTACTATCAGTTAGGTTCTATATATAAGGAGAAATTTAAAGAATATAAACTTGCGGCAGATAAGCTGGAGACGTTACTTAAAAACAATCCTGAAGAAAGGCTTGTGCTTCCATCAAAATATAACCTTTATAAAATATATCAGATTATAGATCCGGCGAAAGCCGAAAACTACAAGCAACAGATATTGTCGCAATATCCTGAAAGCCGCTATGCGGAAATCATCAAGAATCCAACATCAGATGCAGCTAAAAATTTATCTCCCGAAGCAGCCTATGCTACATTGTTTAAAAAATACAATGAAGGCAAAGCGCGTGAGGTATATGCAGAGGTTGATGAATATATAGATAACTATACAGGAGAAGAAATCGTTTCTAAATTCGAATTGCTTAAGGTTAATGTTGCAGCAAGGCTTTTAGGTCTGGAAGAATACAAAAAAGGTTTAAACTTTGTGGCACTTAATTACCCTAATAGTGAAGAGGGTAAAAAAGCTGAAGTTATGCTTAAGTCGGATATTCCGAATCTTGAAAAACTAGCATTGGGTCAGCCAACAGCAAGCTGGAAAATTGTATTTAAGTTTGATAACCCTAACGATCCAAGGATAAAACCACTTTCAGACAAAATATTGAAATTTATAAAGGAGGGGCTTAATAACAACATAACGCTTTCTAACGACGTGTATACGTTAAATGAAAACATGCTGGTTATTCACGGCCTTATAAGCAAGCTTGCTGCCGAAGATGCAGTATCTGTGCTTAAAGATTATAAAACATATAAAGTGGCCGAAACGCCGGTTATCATTTCTACCGAAGATTATAAGGTAGTACAGATAAAAAAGAATTTTACCGAATTTTTAGCGATAGAATAAGGATGTTTGAAAAACAACAAAAGTCGTATACCGATCTGCTTGGTAAAACCAACAGGATAGTAGAAGGCACAATTATAAAAGGAGATATTATTTCGCACGCCGACTTTAGGCTGGACGGCGAACTTACCGGTAATTTTACTACCAAAGGTAAAATCGTTATTGGGCCTGCCGGCAGTGTTACAGGCGATATAAAATGCAAGAATGCCGATATAGAAGGCAGGTTTAACGGCAAGATAGAAGTTGCCGAAATGCTTAATGTAAAATCTAAGGCACACATACTTGGAGAAGTTATAACGAGCAGGCTCTCTGTAGAGCCGGGTGCCGAATTTAGCGCATCGTGTATAATGAGAACGCCCGCAAAGCCATCACAAAAGCCAAATGACCAGCAACAGCAACCAGGATAAGAAAAAAAGAAACAAGTGGATAGCACTTATTAATATACCCATGCAAATGGGTATTATAATTTTTCTGTTCTCATGGTTTGGCAACTGGCTGGACGAAAAGTACGGAAACACGTCAAACACCAACCGTACTATATTTGTATTGGCAGGCGTGTTCATTGCGCTTTATAATGTAATACGACAGGTTAATCAACTCAATAAATATAATTAATGGATAAAAATTACGCTGGCGTATTTATCAGAACTGCCGGTCTGGCAGTAATATTTTTCATTGTAAATTTCATTGTTTACCAAATTCCTGCACTTGAATATGCAAGAGAAGATGCGCAGTACACTCTGGCTTCTGTCTATGCTTTCTTTTTAGTGTTTTCTTTAATTATACTTGGTATTCTTATAAAAATAAGTGCCAAAAACAAGGAGCAATTAGGATACGCTTTCTTATTACTGACCAGTATTAAGATGGCGCTTAGTTATGTATTTGCACGCCCTATAATAGCGCAATCGGGTGAAAATCCTACAGAAAAAGTTAATTTTTTTGTGATTTTCATTTTGTTTTTAGCAATCGAAGCATATTATACTGCTCGTTTATTGAACAATAAGCAATAAAGCACAGAATTATCTGAAATTAACCAAAAAAAATTACGGCAGGCATATTGGAATATTAATTTAAAATGTACCTTTGCACAAAATTTTAGGACCGTAAAATTAAGATATTTAATAAGATGGTGTTACCCGGAAGAATAGTCAAAAATACATTAACAGCTCTTTTTGCTGTAGTTCCCTTTATTAGCTTTGCAAATTCTGCAAACGATACAGTAACAGTTCATAGCGAACATGCGCCTGTTGCCGTTCATGCAGATGGTACTGCACACACTACTGAGGAGCATGCTCCTGTAGATGAGCAGGCTGGAAGAAAAGCATACATTCAGCATCACCTTCAGGATGCTTATGATTTTACTTTCTTTTCAGATTCTGAAACCGGCAAGCATTTTGGCTTCCCGCTTCCTGTTGTTCTTATCGACAACGGATTAAAAGTTTTCTCTTCTGCTAAATTCCACCACGGAGAAAAAGCGGCGGAGGTAGATGGAAACTACTATGTGCTTCACCACAATAAAATTTACAAGACAGATGCTGCCGGTACGTTAGCGTACGATGAGCATCATCACCCTACAAATGCTATGCCGCTTGATTTTTCTATCACGAAAAATGTTGTGACAATGCTTATTACTGCAATCATCATGTTTGTGCTTTTTGTTGGTCTTGCAAAATCATATACAAAAGGACCTATCCCTACAGGTATGGGCAGAGTGTTAGAGCCGCTTATCCTTTTTATTAGAGATGAGGTTGCTGTGCCAAATATCGGCGAGAAAAAATACAGAAGGTTTATGGGTTACCTACTTACTGTATTCTTCTTTATACTTATATTAAATCTTATCGGTTTAACGCCACTTGGAATAAACGTTACAGGTAATATTGCTATAACAGCATGTTTAGCTTTGTTTACTTATTTTGTAACTCAGTTCAGTGCAAACAAAGATTACTGGAAACACATTTTCTGGATGCCGGATGTACCGGTACCAATGAAGATTGCTCTTATACCAATTGAGATTTTAGGTACGCTTACAAAACCATTTGCGTTAATGATACGTCTTTATGCAAATATCTCTGCGGGTCACATTGTAGTAATGAGTTTGATAAGCCTGATATTCTTCTTTAAGAACTGGATTGCAGGTCCGTCATTCTTCGGTCTTACATTGTTTATCTCAATCATTGAGGTATTAGTAGCATTCCTTCAGGCTTTCGTGTTTACTATGCTATCTTCACTGTTCATCGGTATGGCAGTTCAGGATCATCACCACGAAGAGGATCATGATCCTCACACAGAAGAAGAGCCAATTATAATCTAAGTAATAAATAAGAATTTTTTAATTTATATAAATCAAATAGTTATGACAACAATTCCAGGAATTATTGGAGCAGGTTTAGTAGTAATAGGTGCTGGCCTTGGTTTAGGTAAAATCGGTGGTTCTGCAATGGACGCTATTGCTCGTCAGCCTGAGGCTGCTGGTAAAATCCAGACTGCGATGATCATTATCGCGGCTCTTCTTGAAGGTGTTGCTTTCGCAGCTCTTTTCGCAGCTTAATAAAATTAAACATATACCTGCAGCGGTTGGCTGCAGGTGTTGTTTTAAAGTTATTGATTTAATTAAAAACTAATATATACTCTATAAATGGAAAAGTTAATAAATGATTTTTCATACGGTTTATTTTTCTGGCAGGCATTTATCCTATTAGTATTGATCCTGTTGCTTGTTAAGTTTGCATGGAAACCAATCATGACTGCTATCGTAGCAAGAGAGGCTGGTATTGCTGCTGCTTTAGCATCTGCTGAGGCTGCACGTAAAGAAATGCAAAACCTGCAGGCTGATAACCAAAGAATCCTTAACGAGGCTCGTGCTGAAAGGGATGCTATGATTAAAGACGCAAGAGAAATTAAAGAAAAAATGATCGCTGATGCAAAAGCTGAGGCTGTTGCACAGGGAGATAAAATGATCGAGCAGGCTAAGGCTGCAATTGTTAGCGAGAAAAACGCTGCTATGGCTGAACTTAAAAATCAGGTTTCTGGTTTCTCTGTTGAGATCGCTGAAAAAATTCTTAAAAACGAATTGTCTAACAAGGACTCTCAAAACGCTTTAGTTGAGAGAATGCTTGAAGACGTAAAATTAAACTAATAGCTATATGACAGGTTCAAGATCTGCAATACGATATGCAAAGGCTATCCTGGATATGGCGCAGGCTTCAGGAGCTGCAGGGCAGGTAAATGAAGACATGGCCCTTATAGCATCTACTATTAAAGATAATGCCGAGCTTAGCGAATTCGTTCACAGCCCGGTGGTGAAGGCAGAGGCTAAAGAAGCTGCCCTGAAAGAAATTTTTGCAGGTTCGCAAAATATCACACAGGGACTTTTTCACCTGCTGCATGAAAATAAAAGGTTCGACATCCTGCCGCTTATCGCTAAGGAATATAAAACCCAGTTTGATGTGCTTAATGGTGTTGAGGAAGCAACAGTAACTACTGCAATACCTCTTACCGAAGAACTTGAAGCCAAGGTAATGGCTAAGATAAAAGAGTTTTCAAACAAAAACATTACCATAAAAAATATCGTTGACCCGGCTATCATCGGAGGATTTATCCTAAGAATAGGCGATAAACAATTTAATGCTTCTGTAGCCAACAGGCTTACGACATTAAAAAGAGAATTGAGTAATTAAGTATTTTATCACACAACGTGTTTAAACTATAAAGTAACATGGCAGAAATTAAAGCTGCTGAAATTTCAGCAATATTAAAGAAACAATTGTCCGGTTTTGAATCGGGTGCTACATTGGAAGAAGTGGGAACAGTTCTTAATGTGGGAGATGGTATTGCCCGTATTCACGGACTATCTAACGCACAGTATGGTGAGTTAGTTCAGTTTGAGAATGGGTTAGAAGCTATGGTCTTGAATCTTGAAGAAGACAATGTGGGCGTAGTATTGTTTGGCACTTCAACAGGTATCAGGGAAGGTTCTACAGTAAAAAGAACACAGCGTATCGCATCACTTAGAGTAGGTGAGCAAATGGTAGGCCGTGTGGTAGACACACTTGGTAACCCAATTGATGGTAAAGGTCCAATCGGTGGCGATCTATACGAGATGCCTCTAGAGCGTAAAGCTCCTGGAGTTATCTTCCGTCAGCCGGTAACTGAACCATTACAAACAGGTATCAAAGCGGTTGATGCTATGATCCCGGTAGGCCGTGGACAGCGTGAGCTTGTTATCGGTGACCGTCAGACTGGTAAAACAACTGTTTGTATCGATACGATCCTTAACCAGAAAGAATTTTATGATGCTGGTAAACCAGTATTCTGTATATATGTAGCTGTTGGGCAAAAAGCTTCAACTGTTGCAGGTATCGCTAAAACATTAGAAGAAAAAGGCGCAATGGCTTACACAGTTATTGTTGCTGCTAATGCTTCTGACCCTGCTGCAATGCAGGTATACGCTCCGTTTGCAGGTGCTGCAATTGGTGAGTACTTCCGTGATACTGGTCGTCCTGCACTTATCATCTATGATGATTTGTCTAAACAGGCGGTTGCTTACCGTGAGGTTTCCCTTCTACTAAGAAGGCCACCGGGACGTGAGGCTTACCCAGGTGACGTATTTTACCTTCACTCTAGGCTTCTTGAGCGTGCTGCGAAAGTTATCGCTGATGATGATATCGCCAAAAACATGAACGACCTTCCGGAATCTCTAAGGCCAATCGTTAAAGGTGGCGGATCGCTTACTGCGCTTCCAATCATCGAAACTCAGGCTGGTGACGTTTCTGCATATATCCCGACAAACGTAATTTCAATTACAGATGGTCAGATATTCCTTGAGTCAGATCTATTCAACTCAGGTGTACGTCCGGCAATCAACGTTGGTATCTCTGTATCACGTGTAGGTGGTAATGCACAGATCAAATCAATGAAAAAAGTAGCGGGTACACTTAAGCTTGACCAGGCACAGTTCCGTGAGCTTGAAGCATTTGCTAAATTTGGTTCTGACCTTGATGCTGTAACCCTAAACGTTATTGAAAAAGGTAGAAGAAACGTTGAGATCCTTAAACAGGCTGTTAACGATCCTTATACTGTAGAAGATCAGGTTGCAATTATTTATGTAGGTTCTAAAAACCTTCTGAAAACTGTACCTGTAAACAAGGTGAAAGAGTTTGAAAAAGACTTTATCGAATACCTTAATGCTAAACACAGACCAACACTTGATGGTCTTAAAGCAGGTAAATTTACAGACGAGATTACAGACGTGCTTGAAAAAGCAGCAGCAGAGATCTCAGCTAAATACTAAAAATTAATTTGATGATTTGAAGATTTGAAGATGAATAATATCATTTTCAAATTTTCAAATCGCCTAATTTTCAAATTATAAAATGGCAAACTTAAAGGAAATACGTAACAGGATTACTTCCGTTTCATCCACGATGCAAATTACAAGTGCGATGAAAATGGTTTCTGCAGCCAAGCTTAAAAAAGCACAGGATGCTATTACGGCCATGAGGCCTTATTCTGAAAAGCTTACTGAGCTACTGCAAAATCTTAGTGCTACCCTTGACAGCGACAATGGCGGGGTATTTGCTGAGCAGCGCCCGGTAAATAAAGTGCTTATTGTTGCCATTACCTCAAACAGGGGATTATGCGGTGCTTTTAACGCTAACGTGATAAAACAAATTAAAAACCTTCAGTCTTCTTACGCAGGCAAACAGGTTGATGTTTTAGCAATTGGTAAAAAAGGTAACGATGTGCTTAAGAAAACCTGCAATGTTGTAGGTAACAAAAGCGAAATTTTTGATACCCTTACATTTGAAAATGTAGCCGATGCAGCACAAATCCTTATGGATCAGTTTGCAGCGGGTGAGTATGACAAAATAGAGTTGGTATATAACCACTTTAAAAATGCGGCTACTCAGCTTGTTTTAACTGAGCAATTCCTTCCACTTGAGCCAGCTCCGGTTGATGAAAAAGCAGTTAACACAACAACTGACTATATTTTTGAGCCTACAAAAGAAGAAATTGTACTTAGCCTTGTGCCGCTTTCGTTAAAAACGCAGCTGTATAAAGCAGTACGTGATTCTTTCGCTTCAGAGCACGGTGCACGTATGACTGCGATGCACAAAGCAACTGATAACGCAACAGATTTAAGAAACCAGCTTAAGCTGACTTATAACAAAGCGCGTCAGGCTGCTATTACAAACGAAATCTTAGAGATCGTGGGTGGTGCAGAAGCATTGAACAACTAAGAATACAAAACAAGCATATTTTTAAGAGGCTACCTTTACGGGTAGCCTTTTTTATATTGCGTCAAGCAATTGCTTCATCTCTTCGTGAGATATATTTTTTCGGATCACTGTCCCATTTTTATCCAATAAAAAGTTAGTTGGGAATGAGTAGATCTTTTCTGAATTTAGGAATACGGCATTTTCATCAAGGTAATTTTTCCAGACAAAACCGCGTTCGTTAATACGCTTTTTCCAGTTGTCGATAAAAGTCGTTTTGTCTGACGAAATAGCAATAACATTAAATCTTTTGTTTTTGTACTCGCTGTATAGCTTTTGCCAGTGCGGCATTTGCTCCAGGCAGGGTTTGCATCTGCTCCACCATATTTCGATAAGGGTGTATTCAGATTTTGGCAGCATCATTTCCTCTTGTTCCAAATCAAGATTCTTTAACACCAATTTCGGAAAAGGCTTATTCATCTTTATCTGTATCACAGAAAATTCATCATTCAATGCTTTCCACAGTTGCCCGGTTTTAATCTTTTTGGAAAAATTTTTCAGCATTGTTTCGTAAATCGGCAGATATCCGTTTTCATTAAACTGAATTACCAGAAACCATAATGCTACATAGGAGTCTGGGTTAGTGGTGATATATTCATTCAGTTTGTTATCAAAAGATTGTGGTTTGTTATGAATAAACTCGTCCAGGTGCAGACTGTCAGGTATCGCAAACGGAATAAACTTTTTTACATACTCTTCAGCAGCTTTTCCGTTGATGCCATTAGGGCTGTATGCATCATCAATTGTGATCGTAGTAGTAGACGAGTCGATGAATAGGGGTAGTGAGCGTGATATAACATTGTCCCATTCGCTTTTCCACCCAACCCTGTACATGTGCGGATAAGTAGGAGTAAATGGTAAACTGAATTTTCCGTTTACAACGCCGGCCTGGGGCATATCTTCCTGATGATAGGCAGTAGATAAAAGCATATTCCTGAATAGTATAGTGTCATTTTGGTACTGGGGTATAGCCACCGTGCCTTTGATTGCTTCTTGTGAGTAAGCGGTTGCGGGTAATAAAAGGGCTATAAAAACAAACTAACAGTACAATGTATTTAGTGTATAAACGTTTCATAACTAATAGTTTTGTAGGAATTAGTAGGTGCAAATATAATGGCAAATGATATTAATCATTATGGGCATCCTAAAATTGTTGTTTATTGTGCCATGACTTTATAATCGTATAAAATATAATTACTTTTGTTTTAATTAAATTAACACCAACCTCTTTTGAGCCTTTATAAAAATCTTTTTAAGCAAACTGCTGTATACGGCATAGCTACCGTTGTGCCAAGGATATTCAGTTTCCTGTTAACTCCGCTTTATACAGATGTGCTTCCCGATAAAGAGTATGGTGAGACGTCGTTAGTATTTGCAGGTATGGCATTTTTTAATGTTATACTGGCTTACGGAATGGAAACGGCATTTTTCAGGTTTTATAATTCTGACAATAAAAAGAGTGTTGTAAGTACTACTACAATATCGTTGTTCTGGTCGTCTATAGCATTTTTAGTAATTGCTTTGCTTGGGCGAAACTATCTTGCCGAAGCCGGTAAAATTGATCCCGAATTTGTAACATACACCATATGGACACTGGCACTGGATGCATTGGTAATTATTCCGTTTTCAAAACTAAGGGCAGAGGGCAGGCCGATGCTTTATGCTGTAATTAAGATAGGAAACGTGGGTGTTAATCTATTGCTTAATGTGTTTTTCCTGCTGTTTCTAAAAGACCTTGCACTAAAATTTCCGGATAGTTTCTGGAAGCTTATATATGTAGAAGACTTTGCTGTAGGTTATATCTTTATTGCCAGCCTTATTGCCAGCCTCCTTACCTTTTTGGTATTACTGCCACACTACATAAAAACCGACTGGCATTTTGATAAGGAACTTTGGAAAAGAATGATGAAGTACAGTATCCCTGTACTTATAGCAGGTATGGCGTTTGTAATTAATGAAACCTTTGACCGTTTTTTTCTTGAACACCTGCTTCCTGAAAAAATCGCAAAGTCTGAGATTGGTATATATTCTGCCTGCTATAAACTGGCCGTATTTATGACGCTTTTTGCTACAGCCTTCAGGCTGGGTATAGAGCCATTTTTCTTTAGCCATTCTAAAAATGAAAATGCACCGCAAACCTATGCTACCATTACCAAATACTTTGTAATATTCGGATCGGTTATTTTGTTAGGCGTCGTTGTTTTTGCCGATGTGCTAAAACACCTTATGCTTAGAAATGAAGTGTACTGGGAAGGTATGAGGGTAGTGCCGCTGATAATACTGGCAAACTTTTTCCTGGGTATTTACAGTAACCTATCGGTATGGTATAAACTATCAGACAAAACCAAGATTGGTGCAAACATCTCTATAGTTGGAGCAGTAATAACCATAGCGCTAAACTTTATACTGATACCGCATATTAGTTATGTTGGTTCGGCAATTGCTACAATAGCAGCATATGGTACTATGATGGTTATATCATATTACCTCGGAAACAAATATTACCCTATACCGTATGATATGAAAAAAATATGCCTTTATCTTGGGCTGTCTATCACCCTTTCATGCCTGTCGTTCTACATACCAATATTTAGGGAAACCTATATTTTTGGTATAGTATCGCTAATTGTATTTATGGTAATACTGTATAAAGGAGAGAAAGAAACATTGCAAAGGATATTAAAAAGAAAATAATTATTTTATAAAATGACAATAAGCATTATAAACAAATCGGGACACGCATTACCTAATTACGAAACTATAGCTTCTGCCGGAATGGACCTAAGGGCTAACATAGACGAGCCCGTTGTATTGGCTCCACTGGGCAGGGCATTGGTAAAAACAGGATTGTTTATAGAGTTACCAATAGGATATGAAGCCCAGGTACGCCCAAGAAGCGGACTGGCATTTAAAAAAGGAATTACCGTACTTAACAGCCCGGGTACAGTTGATGCAGATTACAGGGGTGAAATTGGTGTAATTTTAGTAAATTTATCAAATGAGCCTTTTACTGTAGAAAACGGTGAAAGGATTGCACAGCTGGTTATCGCTAAACACGAGCGTGCTGAATGGCTGGAAGTAGAAGTGCTTACGGAGACTTCACGTGGAGAGGGAGGCTTTGGTAGCACCGGAGTAAAATAATCAATTAGCAGGCTTGTATGAAGCAAAGTTATTTCTTAGGATTGTATTCTGCAGTGGCGGTGTTGTTTTCTATCGGCACTTCTGCACAGGATACATCTGCATCAGCGAATGCTGCCATAAAAATAATTGCTGATAAAGCCTGTGAATGTACGAGGAATATAAGTGCCAGCCAGCCTAAAGATGCTATAATCGGTCAGATAAATAGCTGTATTAGTGAAGCTGTAAAAGCAGATAAAGATTTTGATGCAGTGCAGCAATACCTGCAGGAAAACTGTTCCCGTGTTGCGACACTCATGAGTACTGATGCCGTGAAAAGGGATTATTCGATGTCGGAAGATGTCAGGGCGTTGCAGTATTATAACGCCGGAAAAGATTTTACCAGACACGAACAGTTTGAGAAAGCTATTGAAAGTTATAAAAAAGCGTTAAAGGTTGATGATAAATTTGCTTTTGCGTGGGATAATATGGGACTTTGCTATCGCAAGCTCGGGAAATATAAAGAGGCCATAAACTGTTACGAAAAGTCGTATAAGCTTCAGCCAATGGGCACGACATCGGTAATGAATATGGGGGTTGCCTATACCTTTTTAGAAGATTATAAGGCTGCGTCAAAGGCCTATGAAATTCTTATTGCCAACCATCCGAAAGATCCTGAAGGTTATTTTGGTGCCGGGAAAACCTATTTTCTTGCCGGAGACCATTACAAAGGGGTAGATAATATGCTTAAGGCGTATAAATTATATAAAGATGTAAAATCGCCGTATGTAAGCGATGCTGCCAAAATGATTGAAACGTTTTATGCCGAACTGAAACAAAGCGGTAAAGAAGATGTTTTTAAACTGGCAGCAAAAAATAATAATATAGAAATTAAGATGTAATCGGGGGGCTGCATTTTATGTAGTCGTTTGACATATAGAAATACAAACGAACAAATCAATACGTATACAAACCTAAGATGAGAATAATAGTTCCTATGGCAGGCCGCGGATCGCGCCTTCGCCCACATACATTAACTGTACCAAAACCTCTTATACCAATTGCAGGAAAACCAATCGTTCACAGGCTGGTTGAAGATATTGCAGGGGTACTAAATCAGAAAATTGAAGAAATTGCTTTTATTGTTAGCAGGGATTTTGGCACACAGGTAGAAACAGACCTTGTGGCTATTGCCGAAAAACTTGGTGCTAAAGGCACTATATACTACCAGGAAAAACCTCTGGGAACGGCTCACGCTATTATGAGTGCTAAAGAATCTATGAGTGGGCCAATAGTTGTTGCGTATGCCGATACACTTTTCAGGGCCGACTTTACGTTAGATACTTCAGCCGACAGTGTTATATGGGTAAAACAGGTGGAAGACCCAAGTGCATTTGGTGTTGTGAAGCTTAATGATAAAAACGAGATCGTTGATTTTGTTGAAAAACCAAAAGATTTCGTTTCAGATCTTGCCATCATTGGTATTTATTACTTTAAGAGTGGCGAAACACTTCGTGAAGAACTTCAATACCTTTTAGATAATAATGTTACCAAAGGCGGCGAGTACCAGCTTACCGATGGTTTGGAGAACATGAAAGAGAAAGGCATGAAATTTGTTCCGGGTAAAGTAGATGAGTGGATGGACTGCGGAAACAAAAACGTTACGGTAGAAACCAACTCGCGTATGCTGGGGTTCCTTAAAGGCGATGGTGTAAATCTGGTATCGGAATCGGTGCATTTAGAAAATAGTACAATTATACCTCCGTGTTTTATTGGAGAGAATGTAGTGCTTAAAAATTCTACTGTTGGGCCGTATGTATCATTAGGCGATAATACATCGGTAGAAAATACAATTATTAAAAACAGCCTTGTGCAAACCAACGCTACTATTACCAATGCTATTTTAGATAATGGTATGATAGGTAACCATGCATCGTTTAACGGTAAGTTTACCAGCATAAGCATAGGCGACTATTCAGTTATAGAATAATAGAACATGAAATTTAAAATCCTTTTTTGCGGGATGATGCTGTCGGGCTCTTTATTGGTGCCTGACGGTTTATATGCCCAAGACCCGAAGGAACCCGATCAGGTTGCTTTGGCGAATGATGAGTTTGAGAATAACTTTTTTGAAGCACTCAAGCAAAAAGGGATCGAGAATTATGATAAGGCTATAAAGTCATTAGAAAAATGCCTCGTAAAAGAGCCATCTAACCCTGTGCTTCACCACGAACTGGGTAAAAATTACCTTTCGCTTAAAAATTATCCCGAAGCAGAAAAAGCATTCATTAAGGCAAGAGATCTTGAGCCTGCTAACCGCTGGTACTGGCAAAGCCTTTATGATGTGTATTATGAAACGAAAGATTTTAATAAATCTATTCCCATAGTGCAAAAACTTACCGAATGGCGTAAAGAATTCTTTCAGGAAGATCTTGTTTCCTTATATATGTACACCCAGCAGTTTGATAAAGCACTGGCGCTTATTAACGAGATGGAGCAGACTGTGGGGAAATCTGAAAAGCGTGAAATGTACAAACTTCAGATTTTAAGCGATAGCAAATACAAAAAGCCACAAAAGGAAACACTGGAAGAAGCAATAAAGAAAAACCCTAAGGAGGAGTCTAACTATCTGGAGCTTATTTACCTGTACAGCGAAAGCAACCAGGAGGCTAAAGCCGAAGAGGTAGCCAAAAAACTGGAGAAGGAAATTCCGTCTTCTGACTGGGCACAGGTAAGCCTGTTTAAATTCAACCTGAATGATAACAACGGCAAGAAAGCAGCAGAATCAATGTTCAGGGTATTGGAAAGTAAAAAGATAGACCGTAAGATAAAACACAGAGTGCTTAACGAGTTTCTTATTTATGCCAGCAACAATCCGCAATTTGCGGGTGATCTTGAAAAAGCAGTAGGCTATTTTGAAGATGATAAGCAGGTAAATGTGCCAAAAGAAATTGGTAAATTTTATTTTAGTAAAGCACGATATCCTGAAGCTACACACTATTTTGAAAAAGCATTGGCAGGCAAATCGGATGACATAGAAACAATAGAACTTCTGTTATATACCTATACCGAAGCAGCACAATATGATGCGCTTCAGAAAAAAGCGACGGAATATATAGATGTGTATCCTACGCATGCAAGGTTGTATTATTTTGCCGGGCTGGCAGCTAATAAAGCAAAGCAATTTACCAAAGCAAAAGATTATCTGGAAACAGGCATAGACTTTGTTGTTGAAGACCCGGATCTTGAATTGAAGATAAGCAAACAACTGGCCGAAACATACACCGGCCTTGGCGATACTAAAAAGAAGGACCTTATGCTGCAGAAGCAGGCAAAACTTGAAAAACCTAAAAGTAATTAATGAAAAAGAGCATAGCCATACTAGTTTTATTTTTATCGCTTGCATCGTGCAAAACAGCTCAGAAAGCTGTAGTTGCCGAAGGTAATGCAGAAGAAGAGAAAGCCGTAAAAGAAATTATAGACGGGCATTATAAAAATGTAAAAATTTTTAAAACGCTTGCTGTAAAAGCATCTGTTGATTATAAAGACAAAAAAACGAAGCAAAGTGTTAGTGCAGATATACGTATCAAAAAAGATGAAACGATATTGGTAAGCGTACGTTTTCTTGGTATTACTATGGCTAAGGCTATTATTACGCCTACCAGGGTTAGTTATTACGAGAAAATAAACGGAACTTACTTTGATGGTAATTATGCAGCGCTTAGCAAATGGCTTGGTACCGAGCTTGATTTTACTAAAGTGCAGAACATGCTATTGGGTGATGCTATATACGATCTTAGTAAGGGTAAATATGCTGCATCGTTAGAAAATGGTCAGCACAAACTGCAGTCTATGGATAGGTCGGCAATTAGTAAAACATTTCTATTTGAAGGAGCGAACTATTTTTTAAAGAAAGAAGTTATTGCTCAGGCAGGGCAGGAGCCACGTACTTTAAATATTCAGTATCCTGCGTACAAAGAATATCCAAAAGGCATTTTGCCGGCACAAATTAAGATTGAAGCTGAACAAAAAGATATTGTGAACATAGGCATTGAATATAATACTGTTACCTTTGACGAAAATCTTACATTTCCGTATGAGGTTCCCGATGGATTTCAACAGATTTTTATTGAAGATTAAAAACCCTGACACATAATATGACCAGATTATTCCTTACTATTTTCTTTATTAGCTTTACCATGTTAGGTTGGGGACAACAAACCGCCGAACAGAAAAAGCTGGAAAAACGACGTGCACAGATTCAGAAAGAAATCAGTGCGCTTAAAAACCTTGTAAGTAGTCAGGAATCTAAAGGAAAGTCGGTACTTGGAAAAATTGAAGAAAACACCACCAAGATAAAGCTTAGCGAAAAGCTTATAAGCAATACCAGCAGGCAGACGCGTTTGCTTAGCGATGGTATTTATACCAACCAGCTTCAGATAAATAAACTGAACAGGGAACTTAAGGTACTTAAGGAAGATTATGCAAATATGGTAGTTAGGGCGTATAAAAGCCGTTCTGAACAAAGTCGTATTATGTTTATATTATCTTCAGAAAATTTTCTTCAGGCATACAAGCGCATGCAGTATATGAAACAGTATGCCAGTTTCAGGAAAGTGCAGGGCGAAGAGATACGCTCTAAAATGACAAAACTGGAAGAGCTTGTGGTAACGTTGGAATCTCAGAAAAAATCGAAGGAGCAATTACTTGCCGAAAGCCAGGATGAAAAGAAAACCCTTGAAAAAGATAAGACCGAACAGGAAAAACTAATCAAGGCGATACAGAGGGATAAGAAAAAATATGCCTCTGAAATAAAGAAGAAACAGCAGGAAGCCAACGAGATTGAGCGCAAAATTAAGCGACTTCTTGAAGAAGCAATTGCTGCTGCCAATAGAAGGGCTGCTGCCAAAGCTGCCACTGCTGCTGAGAAGAAAGAGATTACAGATGCTGCCAAAGCTTCTCCGACTAAGATCGTAATGACCAAAGAAGAGAAATTGGTTGCAAGTAACTTTAAAGCGAACAAAGGCAGGCTGCCATGGCCGGTTGCAGAAGGTTTTGTATCATCACGATTTGGCAGACAGGCAAGCCCTATCGATAAAAATATTGTAGTAGATAACAATGGTATTGAGATTACAGCCCATCAGGGAGCTGCTGCCAGGGCGGTGTTTGATGGTGAGGTTATCAGGATAGAAATTATCTCGGGTACAAAAACCGTATATATTAAGCACGGTGATTACGTAACCTTGTACAACAACCTTAGCTCGCTTAGTGTTGGTGTAGGAGATAAGGTTTCTACAAAACAAAACATCGGTATAATACATACTTATCCGGGATCCGGTAAAACAATAATGAAGTTTTACGTTACCCAGAACACATCGTTCCTTAATCCGGAAGGTTGGATAGCAAAATAAAGAGCATAAAGAATCCCGCAATTGCGGGATTCTTTGTTTTATATAAATAAAGCTTTAAGCTCTGTTGCGTCGTGCGGATTCATTTTTCCGGCCAGTACAAGGCTAAGCTGTTTGCGTCGTAATGCTGCGTCGTAACGCTGTTTTTCAAGTTCTGTTTCAGGAACTACAGCTGGTACTTCTACAGGCCTTCCTGTTTCATCTACTGCAACAAAAGTGTAAATAGCTTCGTTGGCTTTTGCTTTTATGCCGCTTTCGCGGTCTTCTGTCCATACGTCTATAAATATCTCCAGTGACGTTTTAAAAGTACGTGATACTTTGGCTTCTACCGTAACTACGCTGCCTAGCGGAATAGCGCGGTTAAAAGCCACATGGTTTACCGATGCCGTAACTACTATCCTGCGGGAATGCCTTCTTGCGGCAATACTTGCAGCACGGTCCATACGGGCAAGGAGTTCGCCACCAAACAGGTTGTTAAGAGGATTGGTTTCACCCGGTAAAACCAGGTCGGTCATAATGCAAATAGAGTCAGATGGAGATTTTGGCTGCATGCGTTTTTTTGGCAAAGATAATACAAAGCAAAAAAAATCTCCCGGATGGGAGATTCTTTTATAATTCTTTTACCAGAAGCCAGGCATCCCTGTTTTCTGTTTTGTGTATTTTTCTCATATTTTCCTGTGCTTCAGCGTAGGTAGCGTAACTTCCGTAAGCAACACCATACAGTCCACGGTTTTTACCAAGCTGCCTTGCTTTAAAGCCTTTAGCCGTAAGTTGGTTTACTGCCTTCTGTGCATTAGTTTGGGTAGAAAATGCTCCTGCAACCACATGATATGGCATTACCTGGTTTTCTTCCTTTAGGGCAAGCTTAACCGCCGGCATAGGTATATCTATAAAAAATGTAGCCTGTTGTATTTTGTCGTGTACCTTTTCCTGAACCGATTGTTCTACAAGTAACGTTTGTGTAGCTATCTCGTTGTCACGGTAAAACTTAAAGCCTGTACCGCCTGCACATGCCATAATAACAAATACAGCAGCATATTTAAGATACGAGTAATCTTTCTTTCTCTCTGGTGTAAATACAACCGGAGCAATTTCTTCTACTTTTTGGGCAACAGCTTTAAGCTCTTCTCTTTTTACAGAAGGAGAGATAATCATGCTAAGTCCGAAGGCATCGGTAAGGTAGTTTACAGGAGTGTCTGGAGTAAATACAAGGCTGCCTTCAAAGTTGTAAGAAATTGAGCCAAGGTTTTTCAGTGTAAGGTTCTCCCTGTTTTGTAATTTCTCAAACCACTGCTCAACAGTCTGGCTTATATTAGCTACAGCCTGATCGTAAGAAATTTTTTCCTGTAATGCGATATGATTGGCTAAAAGCCCGTCATTATTTTTTAAATTCGCGTTGAATGACAAGAGTTTTTTTGGAGGGTAGAAAGTAAAGGTGTCATTGTTTAACTGCGCCGGCTGAGTTTCGGTAAGAAACGCGCCGAAGCCGGGAACGCTAACGCACTGGTAGCGATACAATAAAGCCGATATATGTTTTTCTATCATCATAGCAACAAAATTAACAATTCAACAGTGATTGCAAAATGTTATTCACAATTTTTATTAACAATCCAAAAGAATCCGGTAAACGGCATATAAAACCTACTGATGACTGATTTAGAATTACTTAATGTGCTGGCACTGATGCGTGTAGATTTAGTGGGGGACATTGTGGCGAAACGGCTTATAAATCATCTTGGTTCTGCCGAAGCAGTTTTTAAAGCTAAAAAATCGCAAATTACAGCTATAGAGGGTATAGGCGACATCATTTACAACAACCTTAAAAACACATCGGTTTTTAAACTGGCCGAAGCCGAGGTTAAATTTGTAAGGGAGAATAATATTAAGCCGTTATTTTACCTTGATGCCAATTACCCCGACCGACTTAAGCACTGTATAGATGGGCCGGTTGTTTTATTTACATCGGGCAATATAAATCTGGAAGGGCGCAAAACCATAAGCATTGTGGGTACACGCCAGATGACATCTTATGGGGGTGATTTCTGTAGAAAGCTGATTGAAGATTTGGCACCGTTAAATCCGGTTATTATTAGCGGATTTGCCTATGGTGTAGATATTCATGCACACATTATAGCAATGGAGCAGGGGTTACAGACTGTCGGTGTTGTAGCTCACGGACTGAATCAGGTGTATCCTAAAGTGCATAAAAAATATGTGGCTAAGATGGAAGAGAACGGTGGTTTTATGACCGAGTTTTGGAGTACGTCGAATCCGGATAAGGAGAACTTTGTAAAACGTAATCGTATCGTTGCCGGTATTAGTGAGGCAACTATAATTATAGAAAGTGCCGATAAAGGCGGATCGCTTATCACGGCGAATATTGCTAACGATTATAATCGCGATGTGTTTGCAGTGCCCGGTCGTATTACCGATAAATACAGTATGGGCTGCAATAACCTTATAAAGAGTCAGCGTGCCAACGTGCTTACGGATGCCGCCGACCTTGTATATATGCTAAACTGGCAATTGAAGGAGGAAAAGAAAAAGCCTGTGCAGAAACAACTATTCGTGGTGCTTGATAACGACGAACAAAAAGTATACGATTACCTTCAGAAAAAGGGAAAAGAACTTATGGATATCATTGCACTTGAATGCGACATGCCGATCTTTAAAATATCGTCGCTTCTTCTTAATATGGAACTAAAAGGTGTAATCAGGCCATTACCTGGAAAATTGTTTGAAGCTATTTAGAGGTTTATGTTATAAAAACAGCCACGAATTACACGAATTTGATTTGTGATAATTTGTGTAATTCGTGGCTACTATAAAACTTTTACTGAATACTGTAATTAAACTATTCGTATCCCAGTTTGGTTCTTACTTTTTGTAGTACACCATTAGCAACAACGCCTGCTTTTTCTGCACCTGCTTTTAATAAAGCATCAACCTCATTAAGGTTAGCCATGTAGTAAGTATATTTTTCTCTTACGGTTGCAAATTTTTCTACTATAAGTTCATATAGCGCCTGTTTTGCATGACCATAACCGTAATTACCTCCAAGGTAGTTTGCCCTCATAGCATTAACCTGTTCGGGTGTGCCTAAAAGTTTGTACAAAGCAAATACGTTACAGGTATCAGGATTTTTAGGTTCTTCCAGTGGTGTGCTGTCGGTCTCAATGCTCATTACCTGCTTGCGAAGCGGTTTGTCTTCCTGGAAAATATTAATGAAGTTATTTCTCGACTTACTCATTTTATGACCATCAGTACCAGGAATAATTTTTGTGTCATCGGCACTTACAGCTTCCGGCAAAACAAATGTTTCACCCATCTGGTGGTTAAAACGTGAAGCAACATCTCGTGTAATTTCTATATGCTGAAGCTGGTCTTTACCTACAGGTACAAATTCAGCATCATACAATAATATATCGGCAGCCATAAGCATAGGATACGTAAACAAGCCTGCGTTTACATCTTCCAGCCTGTCGGCTTTATCTTTAAATGAGTGCGCCAGGGTAAGTCGCTGAAACGGAAAGAAACAGCTAAGGTACCATGATAGCTCTGCTGTTTGCGGAACATCACTCTGGCGGTAAAAAACAACTTTGTTAATATCAAGACCACACGCAAGCCAGGTTGCTGCCACGCTGTAAGTATTAGCGCGCAGGGTTTCGCCATCCTTAATCTGCGTTATAGAATGCAGGTCGGCGATAAATAAAAATGAATCATTCTCTGGTTTGTTAGCCATTTCCACAGCTGGGAGTATCGCGCCCAGAAGGTTGCCTAAATGTGGTGTACCGGTACTTTGTACCCCGGTTAATATTCTTGCCATTTTACAAAAATTGAAATTTTTACAAAGGTACACGATTTGGCAGTAAAATAAAGGATTGAATTCTTACATTTGGAAAATATGAAAGCAGTTAAGTATATTTTATGGACGCTTTGGCGCATTTGGTTTTACATCGTTATGGGTGTGCCTATTATTATATTGTCGCCATTGCTGATACTATCTATATTATCTGAGAAAACGTATCCGCAGTTTTTTATCATGGCTAGGCTGTGGGCGAAGATTATATTATTCGGTATGGGATTACCGTACCGCATAACGCGCGAACAGCAAATGGAAAAAGGCAAGAGTTATATGCTTGTTGCCAACCATACTTCTATGACAGATATTATGCTGATGCTTGTTGTTTCTAAAAATCCGTTTGTATTTGTGGGGAAAAAGGAGCTGGTTAAAATTCCGATTTTTGGATTCTTTTATAAGCGTACCTGCATACTGGTAGACAGGAACAGTTCTAAAAGCCGCTTTGAAGTTTTTCAGCGTGCTCAAAAAAGATTAAGTCAGGGATTGAGCATTTGTATCTTTCCTGAAGGCGGAGTTCCTGAAGATGAATCTATTTTGCTGGATGAATTTAAGGATGGTGCTTTCCGTCTTGCGATAGAACACCAGATACCAATTGTACCCATGAGTTTTTACGATAATAAGAAACGATTTTCTTTCCGTTTCTTTAGCGGAGTGCCTGGGCTGTTAAGGGCGAAAGTACACCGATTCGTAACTACCGACGGATTGACAATGGAGGATAAATCTGACCTAAAAGAATTAAAAGATAAAGTACGACAGATAATTTACCATGACCTTCTTAAGGTTAGCCAGAAATAACAGAAGCGCTCATACTTATGAGCGCTTCTGCGTTGTATAAAAATAGATAAAATAGTTTAGAAGCTAAAGCTTACACCGGAGTATAACCCGATAAAGTAGGGTTTAAAGTTACCGGCATCCCTGCTGTAGGCATTCACCTGGTATTTAAACATTGGTTCAAAGTTTACCTGGAACGAGTCCCAGAAGTGGTATTTAAACCCAAGGCCTACGTTGGTACTAAAGTGAAGGTTGTTTAAGTTTTGGGCTTCACCTACCTGGGTGCTCATTCCTGTGTTAGAAACCACACTCACATTATTCTGGTTAAGGAATAACGAACTTACCCCTCCGATTACATCAATACCAAATTTCTTGTTCACTAATGAATAACTCATCTCCAGCGGAATCTCAATATACCCTGTTTTCTGAAGCATGGAGCCGCTTACAGCTTGTGCAGGTTGTCCGTCTATCATTACGGTGTCAGGAACATCGTTACCATTCTGAACTACGATATTAGCTGTTTTAGACCCCATGATGTTAGTTGTTATACCGTTTAATGAAGCATAAAAAGCAATATCGTTTGTGGCATAGCTAAGGTTTACAGAGTTAATACCCGAACGTATGGTAATCTTGTCGGTAACGGCATAGTTAACACCTACACCAAAGCTCAGGTCATTATCATACGATTTGCTGTTCGCGGCAAACTGTTCGTTGATTGGTGACCCCGATGAAAGTGAGTTATAAAACACAGGGGCAACTTGTGGCTTAAGTACCCATCTTTCTTTAGGTTTATTTTCTACTACGGCTTTCTCTTCCTCTTTTTCGCCGTTCAATTTCTCTTTCAGTAATTTTTCCAGTTCATTCTCGGGTACAGCAGTTGCAGTAGTATCAACTTCCGTTTGAGCAACTGCTTCGACTAGCGGAATATTTTTGTCAACTATGATAGTGCCTTTTTGGACAGCATCACTTTCGGTATTCGCCTGATTTGAATTCTGCGTATTTACAGATCCGTTTGCAGCAATACCTTCCGAAATATTATTTCTTGCAGCGGCAGGTTCATCAACAGTTATTTTGTCTGAAACAGTTGTAGAAGCTTTATTCGACCTATCAGTAATTGTAGCAGCAACACCTTCGTTTGCAGGAAGTGCAGCTACAGCATTGTTTCTATTAGCTTTGTTTTGAGTACCGTTAGGGTTATTTGCAAAATTCCTCGCGTCAGCTTTAAGCTTGGCAGCAGCCAGGGCTTCTTCTGTAGCAGTTGTTTTTATAATGCTGTTCTCATTGGCAGCAGTATTTGCTGTTGGGACAGCAGAACCACTAACTGTATTTTGTGCTTTTTCGTAAGCTATAGCAGTAGCAGGTTGTGTGCTATTGTTTATTGCTCTTTTATTGTTGTTGGTTTTGTTTGTTGTGTTTTTACCTTGATTAGCAACGGCATTGTTGTTTGTAACAGGTAATCTTCTGTTGATTTTGGTTGGGTTAGTGTTGTTGCCGTTAGCCGGTGCTTTTACTGTGCCGGAATTGGCATCATCAGCTGTGGCTACAGCAGTAGTGGTGTTACTACCTGTAGTTGTTGGGGTGGTAGTTACAGTATTTTCTGTTCCTGCAGCCGATGGGGCGGCATTAGCAGGTACAGCATCCGGCGATGCTTTAATTGCATCGGCAGGAGAAACCGTATTGTTATCTATAACCACGGGGTTAGCATTAACCGGGTTATCGGAGTCGTTAAAAAACAGCGTAGCCAGCAACCCGCCTAAAACAAGCAGTGCAGCCACACCCGAGAGTTTAAACCATATAGGTATAACCCTGCGTTTCTTTTTTTCCTGGAGCGCCTCCCGTATGTTTTCCCATACAAACTCAGGAGGGGCTACTTCAAAGTCCTTGAACTTTTCCTGGAATAACCTGTCTAAATCCTTTTTCTCATTCATTTTGCCGAAGGTATACTATTGCCCTGCAGGGCTTCAATTTTTTCTTTTAATATCATCCTTGCGCGTGCAAGGTTCGATTTAGAGGTGCCGTCTGTAATACTAAGCATCTCTGCAATTTCTTTGTGCGAATAGCCATCTATAACATACAGGTTAAAAACCATCCTGTACCTGTCGGGAAGTTCCTGAATAATACCTACCAGGTATTCCATAGAAATGGTATCGTGTTCAATTTCAACATCGGCCACATCGGGCATGTTTTCGCTTACCAGCTCAAAGACGCCTTCAGACCGGTATTTTTGCAAAACATTATTAATCATTACCCTTTTGGCCCAGCCTTCAAAAGACCCTTTAAACTGGAACTGCCCAATTTTCTGGAAGATCAGCAAAAAACCATCCTGCAGGTTGTCCTCGGCATCCGCCCTGTTGCGCGAATACTTTAAACAGGCCGCAAACATCTTAGGTGCAAGAAGCTTGTATAGCTGTTCCTGCGCCCTTATGCTGTTTTGCTGGCATTCCTGTATGAGCTGATCTAAACCCAATAGTCCTTTGGTTATTTATTGCACCGGTATATTTACCTGCGTATAGGTTCTGTTTCCGTTAACGTCTAATCCTTTATAAAACTTTAAAATGTAAGAGCCCGATGAATACGTATCGCTGGGTTTAAATGTAAACGAACGTTCCTCGGGTGTAATGTCTGTAACTTTTAAGCATTCTGCATTCGGCCTTACAACAGTTTGCACTGCAACAAGATAAGCGTCACCATCTTTTTCGATGTGAAAGCGTTCAAAAAGGTAACAGCCATTTGGTTTTTGGTATTTTATTTTTATTTCGCAGGGTTTTCCCAGGCTAACATACTCAGGGGTGTGTACAATTTCCATGGGTAAAAATTCCACGAAGAAATCCTGCTTTGGGTCTTCGTCAAGCGAGCAGGCATTAAGTAAGAATAGTGTTGTAAGAAGTAGTAAAATCTTTTTCATAAATCGTTTCCGCGTAATCTCATTTATAGATAGATACAAAAAAAGCAAAAGGTTGCGTAATAGCAATAAAAAAACCCGAAAAAATCGGGTTTCAATAGTATTTAAGAAGCTTGCTCCTTTATCATGTCTTTTATTTTGAGTTCCAGCTCTTCAGAAAGTTCCGGATTATCTTTAATCAGTGCCTTAACAGCATCACGACCCTGGCCTAATTTGGTATCGCCGTAGCTAAACCATGAGCCCGATTTCTTGATGATCTCAAACTCAACAGCAAGGTCAAGGATCTCACCTGTTTTAGAAACACCTTCGCCATACATGATGTCGAATTCGGCAGTTTTAAAAGGTGGAGCCACTTTGTTCTTAACGATCTTAACTTTGGTACGGTTACCAATTACATTCTCACCATCTTTGATCTGTGCCGCACGGCGGATATCTATCCTAACCGAAGCGTAGAATTTAAGTGCGTTACCACCCGTAGTTGTTTCGGGGTTACCAAACATAACACCGATCTTTTCACGAAGCTGGTTGATAAAGAATACCGTACAGTTGGTTTTGCTGATAGTAGCTGTAAGCTTACGTAATGCCTGCGACATTAAACGTGCATGAAGACCCATTTTAGAATCTCCCATTTCGCCTTCGATCTCGCTTTTTGGCGTAAGTGCCGCAACCGAGTCAATTACAACAATATCAATAGCGCCGGAACGAATAAGGTTTTCGGCGATTTCAAGTGCCTGCTCACCATTGTCCGGCTGCGATATAATAAGGTTTTCTATATCAACGCCTAATTTTTCAGCATAGCCACGGTCAAACGCGTGCTCCGCATCGATAAAAGCAGCAATACCGCCGGCTTTTTGTGCTTCCGAGATAGCGTGAAGCGTAAGGGTTGTTTTACCTGATGATTCAGGTCCGTATATTTCTATTATTCTTCCGCGAGGGTAGCCGTTAACGCCAAGGGCAAGGTCTACGCCAAGCGATCCCGAAGGGATTGCCTCTACTTCTTCCACGGCCCGGTCGCCCAGTTTCATTACCGTTCCTTTGCCGTAAGCCTTGTCAAGTTTATCCAGCGTAAGCTGTAATGCCTTTAATTTTGCTTCTTTATCTCCGCTCATTTTTTGTATAGATTTGAGCGTAAAAATAGTTCTTTTTTTTGGTGTGGCAATGTGAGGGTGAGGGTTGTGGATAAGTTTATTTTATGGAGGATGAATTGAAAAATTCTTACAATAAAATTATTGTGTTAAGAAAATTTTTGTAGTTTTAATAGTTTTAAAATATGCAATATATGAAAGTAGAAGATCTGCCAAGTTATACTGACGTTGTCAAATATTTAAATTCTAAACATAGAACTAAGCACTTACTTTTTGGTAATGGTTTTAGTATGGCTTATGACCCTAATATTTTTTCGTATAATGCTTTAAGTACATTTATAGATAACACCAATAACGATCTTCTGAAAAAATTGTTTAGTGTTATAAATACAAAAAATTTTGAATTGATAATGCAACAGTTAGACAACTTCATTGAAATCGCTAAGATATTTAGTAATGATACTGTTTTAATTGAAAAGATAATAGAAGCAAATAACGTTTTGAAGAATAGTTTAATTGAGGCTGTGAAAGAATTGCATCCTGAACATGTATTTAAGGTTTCGGAGGATAAAAGTAAATGCTGTCATATTTTTTTAAATGAGTATCTTTCGCATGAAGGAAAAGTATTTTCGACTAATTATGATTTACTGCCCTATTGGATTCTTATGAGAAATGAGTCTAAATTTGCTATCGACGGATTTGGAAGAGAAGTCGAAAATCCAGAGGAAGTTTTGAAAGGAAAGGAGCCTCAATTTTCAGAATTAAGATGGGGAAAAAATAAAGATTCGCAGACTGTGTTTTATTTACATGGCGCTCTTCCAATTTTTGACACTGGAATAGAAGTAGTAAAGGAAGTGTATGATTCTCAACATTACTTGTTAGAGAAAATCCACGAGCGTATGGCAAGTAAAGCATATCCGATATTTGTGACTGCTGGGGGAGCCCAAGAAAAACTTAATCATATTATGCATAATAAGTACTTAGCGTATTGTTATGACCAATTTTCAAAAATTGAGGGATCATTAGTGACTTTTGGTTTTAATTTTGGAGAGTATGATAGTCATATCATTGATGCAATAAATAAAGCCGCTCATCAAGGTCAAAAATCAGGCAGTAAGCTACATAGTATATACGTCGGAGTATATTCTGATGAGAATCTAAGCTATATAAATGAAATTAAGCATAAATTTTTATGTAAAGTAAATTTCTACAACGCTAAAACTGCAGGGATTTGGCAATGATAATCTTCGGCTGCAAATTGCAAATTTTAATAATTTGCCCAAATCCCAAAAATTTCTACCTTTGCAGCCGGTTCCGCCATTGTGAACCGGTACATACTGAATATCTCACTTAAAATTGTATAGCATGCAACTGTTCAACACTTTAAGCGCAGAAGAGAGAACCGCCCTTATCGAGGAAAGCGGTAAACAGCGCCTTACGCTGTCTTTCTACGCCTACGCTCACATTTCTGATCCAAAACAATTTCGCGATTCGCTTTTCCTGGCCTGGAACCCACTGGAGGTTTTAGGAAGGATATATGTTGCCAAAGAGGGTATTAATGCCCAGCTTTCGCTTCCGGCAGATCATTTCTACGAGTTTAAAGATCATTTAGATACAATTCCTTTTCTTAAAGATATCCGCCTTAACGTTGCTGTAGAACATGATGACCTTTCGTTCCTGAAACTGACGATTAAAGTGCGCGAAAAAATCGTGGCTGACGGACTTAACGATGATACCTTCGACGTTATGAACGGCGGTACACACCTTGGTGCTAACGACTTCAATAAAATGCTTGAAGATCCTAATACCATTGTGGTAGATATGCGTAACCACTACGAAAGCGAGATAGGGCATTTCCGCAATGCTATCACACCAGATGTGGATACATTCAGGGAATCACTACCAATCATCGAAGACCAGCTTGCCGACCATAAAGACGACAAAAACCTGTTGATGTATTGTACAGGTGGAATCCGTTGCGAAAAGGCTTCGGCATTCTTTAAGCACAAAGGCTTTAAAAATGTGTACCAGCTTGAAGGCGGTATCATAGAATATACACGCCAGGTAAAAGCGGAAGGTTTAGAGAGTAAATTCATCGGTAAGAACTTTGTATTCGACCACAGGCTGGGTGAGCGTATTACAGACGATATTGTTTCACAATGCCACCAGTGCGGTAAACCGTGCGACAACCATACTAACTGTGCTAACGAGGCGTGTCACTTACTTTTCATTCAGTGTGATGAGTGTAAAACTGCTTCTGATAACTGTTGCTCTGAAGCCTGCCAGGATGTTTTCAACATGCCGGAAGAAGAGCAAAAAGCACTGCGCCGTGGTATTATGAACGGTAACATGATCTTTAAAAAAGGAAAGTCAGATCGTTTGAAATTCAAAAAATCGGGCGAAGAAGTATCAGACGTTGCATTGGCATCGGCTCCGAAAACTAAATCTGCCGCAAGGCCAAGAATTAAAAAGACGCTTATTGGTAAGGGCGAGCACTATTTCCCTAAAGCAGGCGTGGGTCAGTTTATCATAGAAAACCAGGAATTAACTATTGGCGACACTATCCTTATATCGGGCCCGAGTACCGGCGAACAGCAGCTTGTACTAGAAGCCATGCGTGTTAACGGCCAGGAAGGTACTGTAGCGGTAAAAGGCGATAAGGTTACGTTTAGCGTTCCGTTCAGGATACGTCTTTCGGACAAATTATTTAAAGTTATAGGCTAACACCTGAAAATATATTTTTAAAAGCCTGCATGAAAATGCAGGTTTTTTTGTTTCCAATCTTCTGTAGAGACGTAGCATTGCTACGTCTTTTGGTCTCACCCCTAGCCATATCCGAAGGAAGTGAGCAGCTTCAGTCTTAGAGATTCCTTAGAAATGGGTTTTTGTTCCCGATGGAACCACCCCGGCTTTCAGCCACCCCTCCAAAGGAGGGGAAGACTCGCGGTTGGTCAGCAATTGCTTCCCGTCCCGTTTTGTAAGGGGTCGGGGTGAGGAGTTGTAAATCAGTCCTATTATCTGCCGCCATGTCGCAATCCTGCGGTTTAACATGTTTCCGCCAAAAAAATACTATCTTTACCCGCAAAACATTTTTACGAACAAGTAGCGGTTAGGCCGCGATCTATATATAAACACGAACTATGGCATGTACAAGCTGTTCTACGGGCTCCAAAGACGGACAACCCAAGGGATGTAAAAATAACGGAACCTGCGGGACGGACAGTTGTAATAAACTAACTGTTTTCGACTGGTTATCAAATATGAGCCTCCCTGGAGGCGAAGCGCCTTTTGACTGTGTTGAGGTGCGCTTTAAAAACGGAAGAAAAGAATTTTACCGTAATAGCGAGAAACTTACGCTAAGCATAGGCGACATTGTTGCTACTGAGGCTTCACCGGGCCATGATATCGGTATTGTTACCCTAACCGGGGAACTGGTTAAGGTACAAATGAAGAAAAAGAATACAAAGAATAATGCTGAGGTTGCCAAGATTTACAGAAAAGCATCCCAGAAAGATATAGACATCTGGAGTGAAGCCCGTGCTAAGGAAGAACCTATGAAGGTAGTAGCGAGGGAAATAGCTATACGACTTGCACTGGAAATGAAGATATCGGATATCGAGTTTCAGGGTGACGGATCTAAAGCTACGTTCTATTATACTGCTAATGACAGGGTCGATTTCCGTCAGCTGATCAAGGATTTTGCACGCGAATTTAGTACCCGTATCGAGATGAAACAGGTTGGTTTCCGTCAGGAAGCTTCCCGTCTTGGTGGTATTGGGTCATGCGGGCGTGAGCTTTGCTGCTCTACATGGCTAACCGACTTTAGAAGTGTAAATACTTCTGCGGCACGTTACCAACAATTGTCGCTTAACCCGCAAAAACTGGCCGGCCAGTGCGGTAAACTTAAATGCTGTCTTAATTACGAATTGGATACCTATCTGGATGCCCTTAAAGGCCTGCCGGATATGGATACTAAAATATATACCGAAAAAGGGGATGCTTTCTGCCAGAAGGTTGACATCTTTAAAGGGCTTATGTGGTTTGCTTACACTAATAATATGGCACACTGGCATGTTATTAAAGCAGAACAGGTTAAAGAAATGGTTGAGCTTAACAAACTAAAACAGCGTGTTGCCTCGTTAGAGGATTATGCTGTGGAAGAGGCAGCTCCGGAAGTTGAAAAAACATTCCAGAATGCTATGGGCCAGGACAGCCTTACCCGTTTTGATGTGCCTAAGAAAAAGAAAAGACCTAACAAGGATAACAAGAAGCACGTTATCGAGAAAAAAGGCGACAGGCCTGCGGGAGACCGTACACCTGCTACCGACAGAAAACCTGCTATTGAAAGACCTGTACGTGAGAACAGGCCCGACAGGACAAATAACAGTGAAAGGCCGGAAAGAAAACCTAACGAAAGAGGTAACAACAGGCCTCAGGGCGAAAGGAAACCGAATGAGAATAAACCTCAGGGGGAAAGAAAGCCTAATGAAAACAGGCAGGTAGGCGAGAGAAAACCGAACCCGAGGACAAACAATAACGAACGTAATAATACTAACGAGAAGCCTGCCGGAGAAAGCAAGCCTAACGAAAGACAACATAATAAGAACCGAAACCATAACAATAGGAATGGCAATAAAAAGAATCCTAACGACAAAGGGGATGGCGGAAATAATGCCGGCGGCGGCAGTGCGGAATAGCATTGCAGCACTGAGCCTTGTTTTGCTGCTGGTTTCCTGCGACAAAAAAAGGGTGTTTGACGAATATAAGGCTATAAATGGCAGCTGGAAAAAAGACAGTATTGTTTCTTTTAGCTTTGACCAGAAGGATACTGTGTCAAAATATAACTTGTTTATTAACGTTAGAAACAACAATAGTTATCCGTATAACAATATGTTTCTTATCGTTCAGTTGCAGCAACCGGGCACTCAGCTTACCAAGGTAGATACGCTTGAATACCAAATGGCTAACCCCGATGGTAGCCTTTTAGGTGACGGGTTTACCGATATTAAGGAAAGCAAGCTTTGGTACAAGGAGAATGTAAAATTCCCTAAGGCGGGCAAGTACACCGTAAGCATTCAGCAGGCTGTAAGAAAGTCTGGTGAAGTGCCGGGAGTGGAAGAGCTTGATGGCGTAACAGATGTAGGTTTCAGGATAGAGTCAACAGAATAATATTTAGCAATGGCAATAAAAAAGAATAATAGCAAGAAAGCTGTACAGCACGATTCTGCATATTATGTAAAAAAGTTTTGGAAGATATTTGGTATCGGCTTACTGTCGGTATTCCTGTTTTTCCTTTTGGCTTCATGGGGTGTATTCGGCAAAATGCCAGACTTCGAGCAACTTGAAAATCCGGATTCTAACGTAGCAACCGAAATTATATCTTCAGATGGTGAAACTATAGGTAAATTTTACCTTGAAAACCGTACTCCGGTAAAATATGCCGACCTGCCAAAACCACTGGTAGATGCATTGATATCTACCGAAGATGAGCGTTTTTTCGATCACTCAGGTATAGATACCCGAGGTACTTTAAGGGCAATTGTAACCCTTGGAGGCAGTGGTGGTGCGAGTACCATCACACAGCAACTGGCCAAGAACCTTTTTCACGGAGAAGGCTCGAAGAATATTGTAATGAGGATTATACAAAAAGCCAAAGAGTGGATAATCGCTACAAAGCTGGAAAGGCAGTATACTAAAGAAGAGATTATTGCCATGTACCTTAATACGGTAGACTTTGTAAACAATGCGGTAGGTATACGTTCGGCGTCAAAGGTATATTTTGGTAAAGAGCCGAAAGACCTTAAGATTGAAGAGGCTGCAGTAATTGTAGGGATGCTTAAAAATCCTTCGCTGTATAACCCAATGAGGGAAAGCAGAAAAGAAATGGTTTTCAACAGGAGAAATACGGTAATGAGCCAGATGGTTAAATATGGTAAGCTTGATGAAAATGTTAAAGAGAAACTGGCTAAAGTTCCTGTAAAAACAGATTATAATCCGGAAAGCCATAACGAAGGTGTTGCTACTTATTTTAGGGAATACCTGAGAGACTACATGAAAAAATGGGTGAAAGATCATCCAAAGCCTGACGGTGGAGAGTATGACATTTACCGTGACGGACTTAAAATATATACTACTATTGACTCTAAAATGCAGAAATATGCTGAAGAGGCTGTAGACGAACATTTAGCGAACCTTCAGGAAGAATTCTTTATTCAGCAGAAGAAAAACACGAATGCTCCTTTCATCAATATATCTAAAGCGGAAACCGACAAGATAATTGAAAGGGCCATGAAAAATTCTGAACGCTGGAGAATAATGAGCGATCAGGGTAAAGATGAAGATGATATTAAAGCTTCGTTTAAGGTTAAGACCGATATGACTGTGTTTACCTGGAAAGGTGAGAAAGATACTGTAATGACACCTATAGATTCAATACGTTATTATAAACACTTCCTTCAGACAGGTTTAATGTCTATGAATCCACAGGACGGACACGTTAAGGCGTGGGTTGGGGGTATCAATTACAAACACTTCCAGTACGACCACGTTCAGCAGGGAGCAAGGCAGGTAGGGTCTACGTTTAAGCCATTCGTATATGCAACAGCTATCGAACAGCTACACGTTTCACCTTGTGACTCTATCGTAGATGAGCCTTTCAGCATGCCTAAAGGCAAATATGGTATTGATGCCGACTGGCACCCGCAAAACTCTAACGGTCAGTTCCAGGGAATGGTGACTCTTAAAAAAGCACTTGCTTACTCTATTAATACGGTATCTGCTAAACTTATAGACAGGGTTGGCCCTAAAGCCGTTGTAGATATGACACATAAACTTGGGGTAACCAGCAAAATTCCTGAACAGCCTGCAATTGCACTTGGTGCGGTAGAAATTACAGTTAGCGATATGGTAGCTGCGTACAGTACGTTTGCTAATCAGGGTGTATACATCAAACCGATGGTTATTACCAAAATTGAAGATAAAAGCGGAGTTATACTGGATCAAACAGAAACAGTAACCAAAGATGTTATGAGCAAGGATATTGCTTATGCAGTTATAAAACTACTTGAAGGTGTTACCGAAACAGGTAGTGGTGCAAGGCTTAAATGGGGTGGTGCAGGAGGTACGGGTTATAACCGTATGACCGGTTATCCGTATAAGATCATTAACCCGGTTGCAGGTAAAACAGGAACTACGCAGAACCAGTCAGACGGTTGGTTTATGGGTATGGTGCCTAACCTTGCTACAGGGGTATGGGTTGGTAACGAAGACCGCTCGGCACACTTTAAGAGTTTGGTGTATGGACAAGGTGCTACTATGGCATTGCCAATATGGGGCTTATTCATGAAAAAGTGTTATGCCGATGATAGCATGACCTACAAAATCTCGGAGAAACCATTTGAGAGGCCGGCCAATCTTTCCATCAAAGTAGATTGCGGACGGGCTCCGGTAAAAGATACAACTAAGGTAGATAGCCTCAGTACAGACGAATTTGAATTTTAATACAGAACGCCTTCTTATGAAGGCGTTTTTTTATATATTTATGCGCGAAAACTAAAATCTATTGTATGATTAATAAAAAAGTGCAAAATGTTGGCGAAGCGCTTAACGATATAAAAGACGGCGTGACTATAATGCTGGGAGGCTTTGGCCTTTGCGGTATTCCTGAGAACAGTATTGCCGAACTGGTTAAAAAAGGTACTACAGATCTTACCTGTATTTCTAATAACGCGGGTGTGGATGATTTTGGACTTGGACTGTTGCTTCACAAGAAACAGATTAAAAAAATGATCTCTTCTTATGTTGGCGAGAATGCCGAATTTGAAAGGCAGATGCTTAGCGGAGAACTTGAGGTTGAACTTACACCGCAAGGCACGCTGGCTGAAAAATGCCGTGCTGCCCAAGCTGGTATTCCTGCGTTCTATACTCCGGCGGGTTACGGAACCGAAGTTGCAGAAGGTAAAGAAGCACGTGAATTTAATGGTAAGATGCATATTATGGAAGAAGCTTACAAGGCCGATTTCGCAATCGTTAAAGCATGGAAAGGTGACGAAGCCGGTAACCTTATTTTTAAAGGAACGGCAAGAAACTTTAATGCCGCTATGGCGGGTGCAGCAAAAATAACAATTGCTGAGGTTGAAGAGCTTGTTCCTGCAGGAACGCTTGACCCTAACCAGATTCATATTCCGGGAATTTTTGTTCAGCGAATTTTCCAAGGCGAGAAGTATGAGAAGAGAATTGAACAACGAACAGTTCGCAAGCGATAATTTGAAGATTAGCTGATTTGAAAATTTGAAAATGAGGAACGATAAACCAAACTTGATTGTTGATTTAACCTTTGGCTTTGCATTAAATATTATTGCATATTCTGAAGAAATAAAGTTGGCAAAGAAATTTGAAATGGCCTCGCAAATTTTTAGGAGCGGAACTTCAATAGGAGCAAATATTAGAGAAGCACAAAATGCAGAAAGTAAGGCAGACTTCATTCACAAGTTTAAGATTTCAGCTAAAGAAGCTGATGAAGTCCATTACTGGTTGACATTGTGCAAAGCATCAGAGTTTTATCCAAATCCTGATGATAGATTATTTTCAGATTTAAATTCAATAATTTTGATTATTACGAAAATCATTTCTTCCAGCAAGGCGAAGTAATTTTCAAATCATCAAATTTTCAAATCATCAAATATGTTAGGAAAAGAAGAGATAGCAAAAAGGATAGCAAAAGAAGTAAAAGACGGTTACTTTGTTAACCTTGGTATTGGTATACCAACCCTTGTTGCCAATTACGTAAGAGAAGATATATCGGTAGAATTTCAGAGTGAGAACGGTGTGTTGGGCATGGGTCCGTTTCCGTTTGAAGGAGAGGAAGACGCCGATATCATTAACGCCGGGAAACAGACGATTACTACACTTAAAGGTGCATCGTTTTTTGATTCGGCTATGAGTTTTGGAATGATAAGGGCTCAAAAAGTAGACCTTACAATTCTTGGTGCTATGGAAGTATCTGAGAATGGAGATATTGCGAACTGGAAAATTCCGGGGAAAATGGTAAAAGGTATGGGTGGGGCTATGGATCTTGTAGCTTCTGCCGAGAATATTATCGTTGCCATGATGCATGTAAACAAAGCAGGTGAATCTAAACTTTTAAAACGTTGCTCATTGCCGCTAACAGGTGTAGGCTGCGTTAAAAAGATTGTCACCGAACTTGCTGTTCTGGAAGTAGTACCGGAAGGCTTTAAATTATTAGAGCGTGCTCCGGGTGTTACGGTAGAAGATATTAAAAAAGCTACAGAAGGTAATCTTATTATTGAGGGTGATATCCCTGAGATGATAATTGATTAATTCAAAATAATATTTTTATGACGCCCTTTCGAAAGAAGGGGCTTTTTTTATGGGTAATCGAAAAGATTGTTAACTGGTCATTGCGAGGAGGAACGACAAAGCAATCTTTTTATATTGCATTACGCTCGCAATGGCAAGCGATGATTCAAAACTAAGACTTTGGTATAGCCGCAATCAATTTCTTCGTGTATTCTTTCTGCGGATACTCGTATAAAGCGTCAGCTTCGTTCATTTCTTCAATTTTACCCTTGTTCATTACCAATACCTGATCGCTCATGTATTTTACAACGGCAAGGTCGTGCGAAATAAATATATAGGTAAACCCAAAGTTCTCTTTTAGCTCGTTAAGCAGGTTCAGTACCTGCGCCTGAACCGAAATATCCAGTGCCGAAACCGACTCGTCACAAACAATAAGTTTAGGTTGCAGTGCAATGGTTCGTGCAATGCCAATACGCTGTCTTTGGCCTCCTGAGAACTCGTGGGGGTATCGGTTAAAGTGTTCTTCTCCCAAGCCGACGCGGTTTAGTATTTCTATGGTCTTTTCCCGGCGTTCGGTATCATTTTTGTAAAGCTTATGCACCTGCATCGGTTCCATAATAGCTTTGCCAACTGTAATACGGGGGTTTAGAGATGAATACGGGTCCTGGAAGATGATCTGTATCTCTTTTCGCAACGCGCGTATATCTTTTGAAGATAACCTGGTAAGATCTACGCCGCGGTATAGTATGCTTCCGGCAGTAGCCTTATCGAGTTGTAAAATAGCATTGCCAAGTGTAGATTTCCCACAGCCTGATTCGCCAACGAGACCTAACGTTTCGCCTTCATATATTTTAAAACTAACATCGTCTACGGCTTTAAATTTCACATCCTTGCCCAATATACCTGCGGAAGAAACATATTCTTTCTCTACATTCTTTACCTCAAGCAGTGGTGTCTGGCTGTATAATTTTTGAAGGCGTTGTTCGCGCTGTGCGGGTGTAACTTCTTCAGGATTGACTGTGTTTTCAAGATAATCCTGAATAGTAGGTAATCTTTTCAGGCGAACATCTAATGATGGGCGCGAACTGATAAGTGCTTTTGTATAGGTATGGGTTGGGTTGTTAAAGATCCCGGCCGATTCGCCCTGTTCTACAATTTCACCCCGGAACATCACCAATACCCTGTTGGCAATTTCGGATACTAATGAAAGGTCATGCGAAATAAACAGGATGCTCATTTTTGTTTCCTGCTGCAGTTCTTTTAGTAGCAGTATTATTTCCTTCTGAACCGTAACATCAAGTGCTGTAGTAGGTTCATCGGCAATAAGTATTTTGGGTTTGCAGGCAATAGCCATGGCTATCATTACGCGCTGCTTTTGCCCACCCGATATCTCGTGTGGATAGCGGTTGTATATTTTTTCCGGATTGGGCAGCTTTACCTTTTCTAATAGGGAAAGCACCGTTGCCTTTATTTCTTTTTGGGAAAGTTGTGTGTGTTCTGCAAGTATTTCTTCTACCTGAAAACCGCATTTTAATGACGGATTTAAAGAACTCATTGGCTCCTGGAATATCATTGCAATATCATTACCTCGAAGAGTACGAAGTTCCTTCTGGCTCATGGTCGATATATCCTTGCCATCAAATTCAATCTTGCCTTCGGTAATTTCAAGGATGCCTTTAGGGAGCAATCCCATTACTGCTAACGACGTAACCGATTTACCCGATCCCGATTCGCCCACAATTCCCAATATCTCATTTTGATTGAGCGTAAACGAACTGTTTTTTACAATAGGTATCCATTGACCCTCTTTGCGGGCAGAAATGGTAACGTGGTCTATATGTAGAAGGGGATTGTTCATGAGGATAAAAATACAAATTTTTAGTTTTCAGTCTCAGCCGCACAGTTGAAACAGACACACCCCCACCCCTCTCAAGAGGGGAACACTCAAACCCGCCCCTCTTGCAGGGAAGAGTAAAGCTTGCTCCCCTCTTAAGAGGGGTGTGGGGTGTGTAGCGAATAAATTAAAGTACTTTCTGTAAATAAAATTTGCGGCCATCGGCTGCTACGTGTTCAACGTAATCTACTTTTTTAAAAAGCCTGTAGTAGAACATATAGGGTTTAAGGTTTTGTACTACGCTGTTTAGTGAGATTACAAAATCTTTTAGGTTGGAGCCAAAAACAACTACTTTATTGTCTGTTTGCGCTACATATAAATTTGGAAAGTCTTTCATGCGGTAAAAGTACGGATTTTAATTGAGGAGTTTTCAGGCAGGATGTCCCGACTTTCTACCCCAATTTATACATGAATAATTTCATCATCAATTAAAAGTTCTTCGCGCCTGAAACGCAGCAATACCTGTGCTACTGCAATAACATCTTTTTCGCAGTAGGTAACAATACGGTCAATGTCTTTTTCAACATGAAACACATGTCCTACCTGGCTGCCATCTATATCGCCTTTTGGTGACGGAACACCCAGTATTTTGGTAAGAAGCTTTAACGAGGTAAAACTTTTATAGTCGCCAAATTTCCATAATTCCATGGTATCAAGATGAGGTACTTCCCAGGGTTTTTTACCAAAAAGGTTCAGCTTTGGCGGAATGGCAATACTATTGATAATCATGCGGCGGGCAATAAACGGAAAGTCGAATTCCTTAGCATTGTGTCCGCACATAATATGCTGGGGCTGGCTAAAATGGTTGTTCAATAAGTTATTAAAATCTTTTAAGATTTTAGGTTCTTCGCCATGAAATGAGGTAACCCTAAAATGACGGATATCTCCCTTGAACGTAAAATACCCAACTGACAAGCATATGATTTTACCAAACTCTGCCCATATCCCGGCACGTTCGTAAAATTCTTCGGGCGACTGCCCGTCCTTACGCTGGTATTGGGTCTTAAGTTCGTAAAGCTGTTGTGTTTCCTCATCGCAAAGCCCAAAGTTTGGCTGCTCGGGAACGGTTTCTATATCAAGGAAAAGTATATTTTCCAGTTGTATTCTTTCAAGCATATATGCATATAGATTCTGACATTATAAGTGTGATGAATGGAGCGTGGCAATCTCTGGATTGTTTCGTCTTTTCTCCTCGCAATGACGGTAAGTAGATTACTTTTTCGTTCCCTGTGCTTCTGCCTCTTCTTTGGTAAGCGCAAGTCCGTTGCCTTTGCCTTCATTCGGTTTTAAAAGTCCCATCATTTTATAGGCTTCGTCTACATACACATAAAAGTCGTTGCTATGTGGGTCGGTGTCGGTTTGTAAACCTTTTGTGTGGCCCAGCCTTACAATTATAATATCGTCTTCGGGTATCACAATTACAAACTGACCCAAATGACCGCGCAGGTAGTACATTTTCCTGCCTAAATAGGTATTTAACCACGTACCATAGCCATATTGTGGAGAATCGGCAAACTTAGGTGTTACCATTGTTGCTACAGCAGTGCTGTCTAACAATTGTTGGTTATTCCATTTGCCATTGTGTTTAAATAATTTTCCGAAACGGGCAAAATCACGGGCGTTGCTGGCAAAACAGCAATAGGCTTTTTCAATTCCGTTTTCATGGTCTAATTGCCAAAGCGCATCGTTTTCTGCACCCATAGGCTGCCAGAATTTTTCAGCAACATAATCAGATAAAGTTTCTCCGGTAGCTTTGGTGATAACCATTGCAAGGAGTTCTGTAGCGCCGCTTACATATTCAAACTCTTTGCCGGGCTCGCGGATAACCGGAACTTTAAGCATTGTTTCTTCCAAATGGTCGCCAAAATAAGCACGCGTAGTTATAGAGAAGGCACTGCTGTATTGTTCGCCCCAGTCTAGTCCGGTACTCATAGATGATAGGTCTCCCACCGTTAATTTTGAAGCAAGCCCCTTGCTGAACTCCGTAAAGTAATCGCCCACTTTTTGATTGAGGCTTTTAATTTTTCCTTCTTCGATAGCTTTAAACATAGCAGCGGTAACTATGGTTTTTGCCATAGAAAAGGAATTTGATTTTGAATCTTTTCCGTAGCCATCGTAGTAGCTTTCATGCCAGATGCTGTCGTTTTTTATAATAAGATAGGCGACAGTACCCAGTTCTTTATGGGTGTCTTCCAGCCTTTGGGAAGCCTTTACTTTATTGTAATTTTTGTGTGTAGCCCACGGCTGACCCGTTCCTTTCTTAACGGTGCGGTTGTCAAAATGGGTATAGTCGTCTAAATAGGCAGTAGTCTTGCCGTGCAGATATACCACGCGAACTGCTTTTAAAAGATAATCTACATCAAAAATATATAGCAATATAACGATGGCAGTAAGCAGGCCTACAAGCCAGAGCAGGAATTTTTTCATACGGAAAGATTAGGTCTTGGTATGACGAATTTACATAAAAAATGTTTTATGCAGAGAAGTATTTTGTTTGCCACGAATTACACAATTTTACCAATTTGTTTGTTAGTGACCGTCATAATTCAGGCAAAAATTAAAACAAACTTTGTTGTATTGGAGGGGTTTCGTGTTCCAGCAGCCATTTTTTGCGCCATAGTCCGCCGGCATATCCGGTAAGCGATCCGTCAGATCCTATAACCCTGTGGCAGGGCACAACAATCCATAGTGGGTTTTTACCATTAGCAGATGCTACTGCACGAATGGCTTTTACATCGCCCAGTTGTATTGATAGTTCCTGGTAGGAAGTGGTCTTGCCAAAAGGAATTTCTAATAGTGCTTTCCATACTTTCTTTTGAAAATCGGTTCCCTGCGGATTAATCGGAAAATCAAAGGTGTTGCGTTTCCCTTCAAAATATTCTTCCATCTGTTTTACGGCATTTTGCAGTACATCAGGAATTGAATTGCTTACAGGCACGTCATCATTTAGTACCCATATTTTGGCAATACCATTTTCATTGCCCTCAATAAGGGTAATGCCGAGCGGTGTTTTTATGTGCGCCTGTTCCATAAGGTAAAGATACAGAGGTTTATTTAGAAATAAAAAAGCCACCGCAATGCGATGGCTGTATATAGTTAAAAATTAATCTTCGTCTTCCAGTTCAAAAATTTCGTTTACCGGTTTATCAAACAGCTTTGACAACTTTAAAGCTAAAACGGTAGACGGTACATATTTTCCCGCTTCTAGGGCATTTATGGTCTGACGGCTCACACCGATACGCTCAGCCAGATCCTGCTGGGTAAGGCTAAAAATAGCACGCTGTACTTTTATGTTATTCTTCATCCTGCCTTGAATTTTTGAAACGGTACATCTTAAAACGAAAAAGTGCGATAAAGATAAGCAGTTGCGATAACATCGCGACCATCATTACATCCAGAAAAAACATTCCGTAAATAAAGATATAGCAAACAAAAATAATACTATAATTTACTATAGTCGCCCATACCAGGCTGTGTAGCCGTATTGATGCCACCATTTCGTCTTCATACTTCTCTTTAGAAAATGCATATATTAATCCGGCCGGAATTACAACTATCATAAGCAGTTCATCGGTTATACTATCTTCTATTACGCTGAAAAAAATATAGTCAAACATATTGTCGCCTACCATTGCAAATACAAGCGACCTGATCTCGAAAATGGACTTATCGAAGCAAAATACCATTGAGAGACAAAAAAAGCTTATCGTAAACAGAATGCCACTGATTGTTTTCCATTTATACGGAAATAAATAATTCGTTTTCATGATTGGTTAATTTTAATGTTGAAACGAATGTAAAATAAAATTTCCAATATGACAAATAAACTTTACATTTTGTAAAACAAAATATTCTTTATACTTTGAGATGATAAAAATACAGGCATAAAAAAAAGCCACCGCATTGCGATGGCTTTAACTATATAGTAAGATGTTTACCGTAAATTACTGGTTTGAAGCAGGTGTAGCTTCAGTTGCAGGAGCTAATACTTTACCTTTAATAGTAAGTACTTTGTTCACGTCGCTGTCGTTTGTAGTAACAGTTACGTTTTTAGAAAAGCTTCCTGGGTTAGCAGCATTATAAGTTGCAGTTACAGTAGCACTTTCTCCTGGTTTAACCGGAGTTTTTGTGTAGTTTGTAGCTGTACATCCACAAGATGCTTTTACATTAGTGATAAGAACAGTTTGCTTAGAAGTGTTTTTGAAAGAGAATTCGTGAGAAACCGGTTTTCCTTTTTCAATATCACCAAAGTTGTGAGTATCTTCTTTCCACGTAATTGCAGATGGAGTCATGTTTTTTGGCGCTTCTGTTGCAGCAGCGGCAGTTGCAGCTTTAGCAGCAACAGGTTTTTTAGCAGCAGCCTGTTGTGCAGATGCACCCTGAGATACAAAGAAAAAAGCACCTACAAGAGCAAGAGCAGAAAGTTTAAGCGTTTTCATAATGGTAAACAATTAATATTAATAATAAATTTTTTTCAGTTTGTGTTACACAAATATATCTAGTTCTCTCCACATATTTGTTAATCGCTTTCAAAGTATTGTTAACGACATGTTAACGGGCTGTATATTAGCGATTTTTGTAATTTGAGCATACTATTTTTATATCGTGCTACAGTTTATTCTATTTTTGGCGGTATAAATTGATGTAAATTCAATAGCCGGATACCATCATTACAAATAACATTCCAAAATTGAAATTCAACACGTTAAATATTATAGTTTTAATCGGCCTGCTTGCGATAGTGGGTGTTTTAACGATGCAGCTGGTCATGCTAAACCAGGCCTATACCTTCGAAAAAAAAGAAATGGGCGAGAAGATACATTTTGCTTTGCAGGATGTAGTAAATAAAATCTATCGCGATAATAATAATGAGCTGCCGGGTACAACACCCATAAAAAAAGTATCTGAAGATTATTATGTAGTGAATGTAGACGACGTGTTTGAAGCCCCTGTACTGGAATACTATCTTCAGGCAGAATTTCAGAAAGTAAAACTTGATCTGGATTATGAATATGCCATTTACAATTGCGGATCGGATGAAATGGTATATGGGGAGTACATCAGTGCAAATGGAAAGCCGAAAGCAGATAAACTTAAATGCGAAAAGTGCTTTACTAAACGGGAAGGACTAGTGTATTATTTTGCGGTACGTTTTCCACAGCTTCGCTATAGCTATATAACCTCACTACAACAATACTGGATATATACCGGCGTGCTTTTTCTTGTTTTGGTAATCTATGTATACTCTGTTATATTATTGCTGAAACAAAAGAAATATACAGAGCTGCAAAAAGACTTTATTAATAATATGACGCATGAGTTTAAAACGCCGTTGTCCTCTATATTGATAGCCTCAAATTATGCCGTTAAACAGGAGGCTATTGAAACCAACCCTAAACTTAGCCGCTACCTTAATATTATTATAGAACAGAGTAATAAGCTTAACCAGCATATAGAACGTATTCTTTCAGTCGCTAAAACAGAATCGGGTGTTGTATCGCTGGAAAAGAAAGAATTTAATGTTGTAGAAACCCTTGAACTTGTTAAAGATAATGCCTCGTTAAAGTTTGAGAAGGCAAATGTGGCACTCCACAGCCCAAAACCGTTGTATCTTATAAAGGCCGATGAATTCCATTTTTATAATATTACTTATAATATTGTAGAGAATGCTATAAAATACGGACAGGCAACTCCCAATGTGAGTATTGATATAGCCGAAAATGGTAAAGGGCTTGTTATACGTTTTACAGATGATGGACCCGGTATTCATCCTGACCATATAGACTATGTGTTCGATCGTTTTTACAGGGTGCCGCGCCAGGACAAGTCGGAAATTGAAGGATTTGGTATTGGACTTTTTTATGTGAAAAAGATATGCGAACTTCACGGTTGGAAGATAAACATTCAAAATAACGAGGGTAGTGGTATAACAATAACCATTTATATTCCGAAAAGCAGCATTGTATGAGCCGAAAGAGAATATTGTATGTAGAAGACGACAACACACTGGCATTTTTAACTGCCGATAACCTCGAGCAGCATTATGAAGTAACTCATTTTGCCAACGGGCGTGATGCGTTTGAAGCTTTTAAAAAAGAGAATTTCGATCTTTGCATACTCGATGTCATGCTGCCAGAAATGGATGGTTTTGAGCTGGCTTCAGCTATACGCGAGCGTGATGTATCTGTGCCTATTATTTTTCTTTCTGCCAAAACACTTAAAGAAGACCGCATAAAAGGACTTAAGCTTGGCGCTGACGATTATCTTGTTAAGCCTTACAGTATAGAGGAACTTATACTTAAAATTGAAGTTTTCCTGCAACGCAGCCATAAGGTTGCTCCCGTTAAAGATACAACCTGCACCATAGGCTCTTTTACTTTTGATCCTGAAAATTACGTTGTAATAAAAGGTGATGAACGTACCAGCCTTACCGAAAGGGAATCGGCACTGCTAAAACTTTTTATAGACAATAAAAACACTATTCTTAAACGCGAAAACATTCTTACAGCCCTTTGGGGCACTGATGATTATTTTATGGGGCGCAGTATGGATGTTTTTATCTCCCGACTTCGAAAAATATTTAAAGAAGACGAAAGTATCCGCATAGAAAATATTCCGAGAATTGGTTTTAAGCTTGTAGCACCGTAGTTCAGTGTTCAGTGTTCAGTGTTCAGTGTATAAAAAAAGCTACAAATTACCACAAATTAATTAGTGAGATTTTTATGATTCGTGGCGAAAAAGAATTACTTAGCAAGGTGGCTGTAAAAATAATCTTCAAGTCCTTTTAATTCTTCATCGGTGAAATTCCTGGTGATAACAAAATTCGTTTTCATCACTTCATATTGCTCCGGATCAACCAAAGGTTCGCCTTCGCCTTTAAGAAACTGAACTATATCGGCATTTTTCTCTTTGTATATCTTTGCAATTTCCACTACACTTGGGCCAATAACTTTTTGATCTGCCTTATGGCATGAAAAACAATTGCCTTTACCATTAAAAATTTCCTGGCCAATTTTCTGTGACGGGGTAAGGTCTGCCGTTGCACCTTCGGAAGCAGTTTCAGAGGAAGGATAAAGTGTATTTTTTTTCTCCTCTTCTTTACATGAAAAAAGTGACAGGGCTATAAAGGGTATAAGTATTCGTTTCATTCCGGTTTTTTTGCAAAGATAAACAACCGCCCCTCCATGATGAAGGGACGGCGGTAAATTATTTATTTAAAATTATAGCAGCTTCTTTAGCAAAGTAGGTAGAAATTATATCTGCTCCTGCACGCTTAATACAATACAGCTGTTCTATCATAATTTTATCATGATCCAGCCAGCCTCTTTCTGCTGCAGCCTTTACCATTGCATATTCACCCGATACCTGGTATACCGAAACGGGTACATTAACAGCATCTTTTACTTCGCGAACAATATCAAGATAGGCAATGCCCGGTTTAACCATAACAATATCGGCACCTTCCTCTACATCATGCAGCGCCTCACTTATTGCTTCAAGGCGGTTGGCATAATCCATCTGGTAGGTTTTTTTATCTTTTGGAACTTCCACACCCGACTCTTTTGGAGCACTATCCAGCGCATCCCTGAACGGTCCGTAAAACGAAGAAGCATATTTGGCGCTATAGCTCATAATACCCACATTTTCAAAACCGGCACTATCAAGCCCTTCACGAAGGCGTAACACTCGTCCGTCCATCATGTCGCTTGGCGCTGCAAAATCGGCTCCTGCCTCGGCATGCGACACAGCCATCCGTACAAGTGCCGCTACGGTTTCATCATTGGCTACATCGCCATTTTTTATAATGCCGTCATGCCCATATATAGAATAGGGGTCAAGGGCAACATCGGGCATAACAATCATTGCAGGAACAGCATCTTTAATTGCTTTAATAGCCCTTTGCATCAGCCCGTCTGGATTCCAAGCTTCTTTACCGGTGTTGTCTTTAAGCTTGTCATCTACTTTTACATAAATGTTTACGGCTTTAATACCTAGGCTCCATAGTTCTTTCACTTCTTTAACCGTGAGGTCTATAGAGCGGCGAAATATGCCCGGCATAGATGGGATTGGAACTTCTACATTTGTGCCTTCGGCAATAAACATAGGGAACATAAAATCGTTTGGTGTAAGTATGGTTTCGCGAACTAGTGATCGAATAGAATCGTTGGTACGTAGTCTGCGGTTTCTGTGTAATGGGAACATGTTATTTATATTGTTCCTCGTAAGAGGAGATTATTATTTTTTATGCCGCTCCTCCGGAGCTCAGCGTTGTTGCATGCATATTGCTGCTATAAATATGTCGCCCCTCAGGGGCTTTTAACCTTTACTATGCCTTAACCACATTATCATACTAAGATAATGATGTGCTTGCAACAGCACCAGCGGTGCGGTATATTTATAGCACTATTATTAATGACTGAAGTGAGCTCCGGAGGAGCGGCATATCAAACATCATTAAATATAATTCATTCTTAAATTCAATATTGTAAAGATTAAGAAATTCTATATACTCTTGTCTAAAGGTTCTTGTTTTATGATGTTCTTCCTGGTTTTGAATGTAATTTATAACATTTGTTAACTGGGAGTGGCTATAAGAAAAAGCACCAAATCCTTGTTGCCATTCAAATTTCCCAGCAATCCACTTTTTGTCGTTTATAAACCTGGAAGAATTTGCTTTTATATCTCTTACTATATTGGATAATGCTGCCGTTGGTTTTAGTCCGATAAGGATATGTACATGATCCGGCATTCCGTTAATAGCCAGTAATTTTTGACCCTCATTTATGACAACACCAGTAATGTATTTATACAATTCATCTTTCCATTTATATGAAATAAGATTATCCCTGCCTTTTACCGCAAAGACAATTTGAATATATATTTGCGTATATGTATCTGCCATTAGCTCACCCTTCCTGAATTCTAAAACTTCAATTTCTCTTTTATTTTATTTTTCTCTCGTGTCAAAAAGCCGGGAGCGTCAAAACGATACCCAAAAAATGCTGTAACATAACTTACTGCGTCATTCATAGTAACGCTACTGTGTGTATTATGGCTTGATGCTATTCCTTTCGACTGAATTCCGCCATAAAAGGTGTCTGAATTATAACCGAGTGAAAGGTTTACCGATGCTGTGGTTAAGAAAATGGTAGTGTTTACTTCTTCGTCTACTGTTTTGGTAAAACCCGCGCCAAGAGACAAACCTCCTGCCACCAGGAATTTTTTTGCGATTACCCAGTTATAATTATATCCCGGTGAAAGTGCAACGTCTATAAAATAGATCTTGCCATCTATGCCTTCAGACGCATCACCCGAAAGTTGGGTATAGTAATAAGATAAAGCCGGTATAAAACTGCCTGCACTTTTTAGCTGCCTTTCACTTTGAAAGCTTAACGCGTTAACCGAATAATGCTTGTTGAAAACATAAGATGTGCTGCCACCCAATTTCATTGATTTCATTGTCGACAAGTATATGTTTCCGCCATCGGTTTGCAGCGTCATGCCTTTTTGGTAGATGTAATCGAAATACTGAACCCATTGCACCGGAAACATACTAAGGCTAAACGATGTCATCTTAGAATCTTTATTATCCCTGTTGTCTACAAAGAATCTAGGGGCAAAACCCACACTAAAAAACAGTATGTCGTACTGAACAGCAACACCCAGTGTTGTCTTTCTATTAGGTGCAAGATCTACTGTAAGGCCCTCGTTTTTATAATTGATAGTAAAATTGTTGTAGGTGTTTAGCGTGAAGAGCTGAGTTGAAATCTTATCGGGAAACTTTTCTGTATAAGGATCACTAAGGCTATCCGATTGTGCAAAACAACCGCCACCCGCAAACAACACTGCTGCTATGTAGCCTTTTATACCCAATCTACCGGATTTGCTAATATTTTTATCAATCGTTCTTCTTCGCTTCCTACTTCAGGATGGTGGTCGTAAACCCACTGCACATGCGGCGGAAGGCTCATTAATATGCTTTCCATGCGCCCATTGGTTTTTAGTCCAAAAAGCGTACCCTTATCATGTACAAGATTAAATTCCACATAGCGTCCACGGCGAATTTCCTGCCATGTTCGGTTTTCAGCAGTATACTCAATATCTTTTCTGCGTTCAACAATTGGTACGTAAGCTTCAAGGAAACTGTTACCAACTTCGGAAACAAAGTCAAACCAGTTGTCCATACCGAAATCTTCCGTAGCCTTGCAATGGTCAAAGAATAATCCGCCTACACCACGCGATTCATCGCGATGTGCATTCCAGAAATAGTCATCACACTGCTTTTTAAATTTTATATAAAACTCAGGATCATGCTTGTCGCAGGCTGTTTTGCATGTTTGGTGAAAATGTCTTGCATCTTCGTCAAACAGGTAGTAAGGGGTAAGATCCTGACCCCCGCCAAACCAACTGTCTACAACATTGCCTTCTTTGTCATACATTTCAAAGTAACGCCAGTTGGCATGAACCGTTGGGACAAACGGATTTTTAGGGTGAATTACCAGGCTCAACCCGCAGGCAAAGAAATCTACGTCGCCTACGTTAAAATAAGCCTGCATTGCTTTTGGTAATGGCCCATGAACGGCAGAAATATTTACTCCCCCTTTTTCAAACACGGCTCCGTTTTCTATAACTCGTGTACGTCCTCCGCCACCTTCTGCACGTTCCCAGATATCCTCACGGAATTTTGCGGTACCATCTACCGCTTCTAACTTAGAAGTAATAGTATCCTGAAGGTTTTGTATGTATTGGTAAAATTTATTTTTCATTCTTATTGTATTCTTCTTTTAGCAGCCCAAAATAAACCACATCTTCCAGTTTACCTTCACCGCTTTTAAACTCCTGCCTCAATATTCCCTCCTGTACAAAGCCATGTTTAAGGGCAATCTTTTGGCTTGCAATATTTGATGGCAATGTAGAAATAGTGACTTTATTCAGCTCTAGTTCTCTAAAACAAAAATCAAGCGTATTGCCAATTGCTGTCGTAATAATGCCCTTTCCTTCAAAAGCAGCATCTATAAAATAAGCCAGTTCGCACATAGCTGCATCTGGCTCAATATTTTTAATTACGACGTAGCCTATCAGTATATCTGATTCATTATCTCTAAGGTAGAAATAATAATTTTCATTCCATATTTCGTTATCTACAGCTTCCTGTAAAAATGTAATCGTATCTTCTAAAGTGGTACAGCCCAATGCCGTTATAGGAAAGGTTTGTGTAATACGATCCCTGTTGCGGTCAATTAGGTTATAAAACTCTTCAGGTTTTACTGTAGCAATCCTTTCTGTAGACCAGTTTAGTACTTCCATTTTTTGCTGACACTTATTTATTAAGCGCGTTTATTTTATTGAAAATATCAAACGAGAACATTTTACTCTCTGCCTGAATAAAATTATACAACGAAATTGCTTTGCCTTTAAAAGCAGGATTTGTACCAAGCATATCGGCAAGGCGCTCCATATTTGCCCAGTCAAAATGCATTTTGGTTAGATGCCTGTTCAGCTCTTCGCCGGACATTGCATCAAGGCTTTCGTAGGATAATCCTATTTGCGTAAGCAGCGATTGTGCGTCATCCGTAAGCCACCCATCAGGAACAAATGTTAATTCCATCAGCTTGCCAAGGATGTTGTTTATCCTTTCATTCTCTTCGTCTCTTAATCCTAAACTTAGCGGCATTTATTTTGGTTGTTGGTTACCGGTTGTCAGTTGTCGGCCTTTATCAGGCAACCTATAACAGTCAACTATTTATATTCTTTTACTGCATCAATAAACGCTTTGGCGTGGTCTACCGGAATGTGAGGTAAAATACCGTGGCCAAGGTTTACAATATAATTGTCTTTGCCGAATTCGTCTATCATCTGGTGCACCATCTTTTTAATGACAGGTATTGGAGATAGTAAACGCGACGGGTCAAAATTCCCCTGAAGGGTTATCCTGCCCCCGGAAAGGTAGCGTGCATTACGTGCAGAGCATGTCCAGTCTACCCCAAGTGCAGAGGCCTTGCTTTGTGCCATGTCGCCAAGTGCAAACCAGCAGCCTTTGCCAAATACAATAACATGGGTTTCCGGAGCCAGGGCTTCAACAATCTGGTTAATATATTTCCATGAAAACTCCTGGTAATCTACAGGAGATAGCATACCGCCCCAGCTGTCAAATACCTGTACTGCATTTACACCTGCTTTTACTTTTTCTTTAAGGTAAGCAATAGTGGTATCGGTTATTTTTTGAAGCAGCACATGTGCTGCTTCCGGTTGCGAAAAGCAAAATCCTTTGGCAATATCAAAACTTTTAGATCCTTTCCCTTCAACAGCATAACAAAATATCGTCCACGGGCTGCCTGCAAAGCCGATAAGCGGTACTTCATCATCAAGCATTTCTTTGGTTAGCTTAATAGCATCCATTACATAGCCTAGTGTTTCGTGAATATCCGGTACGCGTACTTTTTCTACGTCTTGTGGAGTGCGTATCGGGTTTGGCAAAAACGGACCCACACTTTCTTTCATCAGCACTTCAATGCCCATAGCCTGTGGTACCACAAGTATGTCAGAGAATAATATGGCAGCATCAGGTTTTACAATACGAATTGGCTGTACCGTAATTTCAGCAGCAAGCTCCGGCGTCTGGCAACGGGTAAAGAAATCATACTTATCGCGCAGTGCACGAAATTCGGGTAAATACCTGCCTGCCTGGCGCATCATCCATACCGGTGGGCGTTCTACTGGCTCGTTGCGTAATGCTTTTAAGAAAAGGTCGTTTTTTATGCTCATCTGTTTTTATTTTTTTGCCACGAATTACACGAATCTCACTAATTTAATTTGTGCGAATTAGTGTAATTTGTGGCTAAACTCTATTTGTCTTTATAATAATTTATACACTGTATAATCACGTTCTCAACGGTGGGCTTATTGGCAATAACCATATTATAGGTTGTGCCTTTAAGTGCCTCGGCTGTTGTTGTACCTATGCAAAAGCAAACCTCATTGTTTAGGCTGTTTGCTTTAAAATAGCTTTCTACACCGCTGGGGCTAAAAAACAATATCCCGCTAATGGTGCTTTTTATAGCGTGCGGCGATAATACCGTTTTATATACTTCAATCTCGTTAAATTCAATTTTGGCATTGGCCAAAGCGTTAGGAAGCGTATCTCTGCGCATGCTGCCCGAAAAAAATGTAAAGCTTTCGGACGCATGGTTGCTAATTATGATTTCGGCTAGTGCTTCGGCATAATCGGCAGATGCCACAACTTTATAACCTGCTTTTTCTATAGCTTCTTTTGTTTTACTGCCTACGCAGAAAACAGGATTATCCTTAAAATTAGCGCTTTTTTTGTTGAGCAGGTAGCTACTAAAAGCATTTTGACTGGTAAATAACAAATTATTATGAATGTTATCTAATTCAAATTCAGTATGCTGTATAGAAATAAAATCGGCTTCCACTACTGAAATACCTGCATTTAGCAGAAACTGCTTATGGTTGGGTAGCAGCTTTTTTGTAGACAGTATGCGGATGATTTCCATTATTTTTTAAGTTCGTTCCTGATCTTCTCCATCAGTTCATTACCACCGTTATTTAATACTTCGTTAGCACATGCATTGCCAAAAGCAACAGGATCTTCGTAAGCAGGCATCACTTTCTCTAAATGAATACGCTCCTTACCGTCAATAGAAAGAAGTACGCCTTCAAAACGAATCTCTCCGTCAATAGCCGTAGCAAGTGCGCCAATTGGGGCAGTACAGCCACCTTCCAGCGTTCGTAAAAACTGGCGTTCAACACGGGTGCACAATTCGCTTTCAGAATGATTCAGTTTTCCAACAGCTTCAAGGCAGTAATCGTCGTTTTCCATTACAACAACTACCATAGCTCCCTGTGCAGGAGCCGGTATCATCCAGTCAAGATCTATATAATTGTCAGGAAGCAGGTCAATGCGTTCCAGTCCTGCAGCGGCAAACACAGCGCCGTCCCAGTCGTTCTCTTTAAGTTTTTGAAGCCTGGTATTTACATTGCCGCGAAGGTCGGTCACATTATGGTGCGGATAACGGTGCAGCCATTGAGCCTGTCGGCGAAGGCTTCCCGTAGCGATAGTTCCTGCATCGTGAAGAAAATCGAGGCTGCCCTTATGTACAAGAATATCGTTAACATTGGCACGCTCTAAAACAGCAGCTTGTACAATACCTTTAGGCAGGGCAGTAGGCACATCTTTCATAGAGTGCACTGCAATATCTACCTCGCCTCTAATCATGGCAACATCAAGCGTTTTGGTAAAAATACCGGTAATGCCCAGTTCGTAAAGCGGCACGTCCAGTATAAGGTCGCCGGTAGATTTTACGGCAACAATTTCAGTGGCATATCCCAGGTCGTTCAGTTTCTTTTCCACGGTGTGGGCCTGCCAAAGGGCAAGCTGGCTGTCGCGGGTGCCTATTCGTATGGTTTTACTCATTTGGTTGAAGCTTCAATCCTGAAAACCTTTTCTATCCATTCGATGCTTTCATCTACCATGGTGTCGCGGTCTTTCAGATGATTTGCAAAGTGTGTTGTAATTTTATGGATAATGCGTTGGCTGATAATTTCGGCCTGCTCTTCATCAAAATTACTTATTTTTTTGCGTTGAAAGTTTAGCTCGGTATCTTTTATAGAATTAAGTTTCTCCTTAAGGGCGTTAATGGTAGGTGCAAATTTGCGTGCACTTGTCCATTCGTTAAACTCTTCGGTTACTTCCTCAATTATTCTCTCAGCAGAAGGAATATGTTTTTTCCTGTTTTCAAGTGTAACATCGGTAATTTTAGAAAGGTCGTCAAGGTGAACCACAGTTACACCTTCAAGGTCTTTTACGTTATCGTGTACATTCTTAGGAATAGAAAGATCGAGAATAAGCAACGGCTTAGTGGTTACCAGTATATCCTTATCAATAGTAGGAACAGATGCTCCGGTAGCAACAACGAGTACATCGGTGTTGGGCAGTTCCAGCGGAAGCAGGTCGTAATCTTTAACGATGAGGTTAAATTTTCCTGCAACTTCTTCGGCTCTCTCTCGGGTACGGTTTATAAGGGTAATATGATCGTTCTTGGTGTGCTTAACAAGGTTCTCGCAGGTATTGCGGCCAATTTTTCCTGTGCCGAAAAGCAGTATGTTCTTGTTCTGAATATCGGCCACATTATTCATAATGTATTGTACCGATGCAAAAGAAACAGATGTTGCACCAGAGCTGAGCTCGGTTTCATTCTTAATTCTTTTGCTTGCCTGTATAACATTGTTTACAAGTCTTTCTATAAACGCATTCGTTAACCCGAAAGCTTTAGACTCGTTAAAGCTGTTTTTTATCTGGCTGATAATTTCAAAGTCACCCAATATCTGGCTGTCAAGACCCGATCCCACACGAAATACATGGTCTATCGCTTCAGCATTTTTATAAACAAAAGCCACACGCTGAAATTCTTCAACGGTGCCAAGGCTGTTATCGCAAAGTAATTTTATAAGTTGAAAAGGGTGCTGGGCAAAACCGTATATCTCGGTCCTGTTACAGGTAGATATAACCACAAGGCTTTCTATACCTTCCTGTTTTGCCTGCTGAAGCAAATTTGTTTTTGCATCATTGCCCAGGCTAAATTTCCCTCTTATCTCAGCATCTGCTTTTCTGTAACTCAGTCCAACCGCATAAAAGTACAGATGTCTGGATATGTTATTGTTCTCCATAGTGTCACTTATCCTAAAAGTTCTACAAAAGTATTGTGAACGTTTTCTAAAAAATAACGCTCAAAGTCCTATTTGTATCGCTACGGGATATTTTGGCACGAAAATGTATTTATTTGCCCAAATAGCATAAATTTGCAATAGAATCAGCACATTGCGAAAATATTGTTTAGAACTATTCTAAATAAAGATAGCTTTGCTTTTCGCAGTTGGCATAAAAAAAATACCGCTATGGGTTCTCATGAAGAAATATATATTGAAGATGATTTCGTAGTGCTGCGCTTTCAAAACGACAGCGACGAAACCTCTCATTATGAACGGGAAGTGGGCGTAGACCTCATACAGTTTCACTTTGGTATAAAAGGCCGCGCCAAGTTTATTTTTAATCAGGGGCGCTATGCTTTGGACCTTCGTGAAGAGGTATCACTTTTTTTGTATAATCCACAAAAAGAGCTTCCGGTGCATCTTGAAATCGCCCCGCACAGTTGGGTAATTTCGGTACTTATATCTATTAAGAAATTTCACGGGTTCTTTTCAGAACAAGCCGATCATATCCCTTTTCTAAGTCAGGATAATATCGACAAGAAATATTATAAAGACGAGAAGATAAACCCGGCAATGGCTGTAGTGCTTAGTCAGCTGTTCCATTTTAACCTGCACCAGTCCATAAAGAAATTATACTTTAAAGGCAAGGTGTATGAGTTGCTGAGCTTGTATTTTAATCGTTCTGAAGATACCAATATAGAGTCATGCCCTTTTCTGGTAGATGAGGATAATGTAATAAAGATACGCAAGGCCAAAGACATTGTAATAGCCAACATGTCCGAACCGCCGGGGCTTCAGGAACTAGCCGATCAGGTGGGTATTAACCTTAAGCGTTTAAAAATGGGCTTCCGCCAGATTTATGGTGACAGCGTGTATAGCTTTCTGTTTGATTATAAGATGGACACAGCCCGAAAACTACTGGACAGCGGATCTTATAACGTAAATGAAGTAGGCTTGAAAATTGGCTACAGTACAGCAAGCCATTTTATCTCGGCCTTCAAGAAAAAATTTGGCACAACCCCAAAGAAGTATCTTATGAGTATGAACGAGAAGGTGTAGGTAGCTCGCTTTCTCCAATGAGGGTTTGGGTTTACCTGAATAGCTCCTGCAAGGTTTTTAAAACCTTGTATAATTGGTAAATAAAGATGAAAATTAATCTGGTTCGGTGAGTTTTTTGGACGAGATAAAGAAATAAAAAATATGTGGGAACCAATTTCTTTAGAAGAATTAAACTCCGAAATAGGCATCGCTAAGTCTTTTCTTAAAGATGAGCTTTTAGCTTTTTGGGAATTAATAAAAATAGAACCTGAAAAATGGCTGGAAGCTGAATATGGAAATGAAAGTGGTGGATTTTGGGTAGTCGGCCTGTTTGGAAATAAGGCTGTATGGTATAATGATATAGAAGAAGGATTTAATGTCTCAACGTACAACAATTATGGTACGCTAGATGAGTATGGAGCAGAGCAGGATAAACTGAACTGGACGCTTGGAAAGATATTTAAGGTTAAATAATAAAAACAACTGCCTTTCGCACGGTTTTTGAGAACCCGTAGAGGCGCAATAGCAAACAAAGAAAAAGATAATGAAAGGAGTACTGTTAGTAAACCTGGGTTCGCCCAAAAGTCCTACCGCAAAAGATGTAAAGCCGTACCTGGACGAATTCTTAATGGATAAATATGTAATAGATGTACCTTATCTTTTAAGGGCTTTATTAGTGCGAGGTATTATTTTGCGCAAAAGGCCTGAAGAATCGGCGCATGCTTACCAGAAAATTTGGTGGGATGAAGGATCGCCGCTTATTGTACTTTCTGAAAGGATGCACAAAAAAATCCAGAAGAAAACAGAATTGCCTGTAGCACTTTCTATGCGTTACGGACAACCCTCTATAGAAAAGGGACTTCAGGAACTGTCTGATAAAGGAGTTACCGAAGTTTTGCTTTTTCCTTTATACCCCCAGTATGCAATGGCTTCAACACTTACTATTTTAGTATTGGCCGAAGAGATAAGGAAAAAGAAATTCCCACACATGAACTTTACCGATGTGCCTGCATTTTACGATAAACCGGATTATATAAAAGCGTTGGCTAATTCTATAAAAAGTTCGCTACAGGGCTATGATTACGATCATCTTTTGTTCTCATACCACGGTATCCCCGAGCGTCATATCCGTAAAACAGACGTAACAAAATCGCATTGTAAAATAGATAGTACATGCTGCGCTACACCATCTGCGGCGCATAAATTCTGCTATCGCCACCAGTGTTATGAAACTACAAGACTGGTAGTTGAAGAACTGGGCATCCCTAAAGATAAACACTCACTTACTTTTCAGTCGCGCCTTGCCGGCGACAAATGGCTGGAACCGTATACCGATGTTGAAATAAACAATATGCCGCCAAAAGGTATTAAAAACCTTGCCGTAGTAACACCTGCTTTTGTAGCCGATTGCCTTGAAACGCTGGAAGAAATTGCTATGCGCGCCAAAGAGGATTTTGAAGAGCACGGAGGCGAAAAATTCCTTGCAGTACCATGCCTTAATGATGGCGACGAATGGATAGATGTTGTTGCAGGCTGGATTGGCGAATGGGCACATGCTGAAATACCCGTAGTTTAATGGAGGTATCATCCCGCGATCTCGCAAAAAAGAATATTAAATCGCTGTTGATAAAACAGTCGGTGCCGGCATCTATAGGTATATTATTTATGACGGTAAATATCCTGATAGATACCATTTTTGTGGGGCGCTGGATAGGTTCTCTGGCTATTGCTGCCTTATCGGTAGTAATGCCAATTACGTTTTTTATATCGTCGTTGGGTATGGCAATTGGTACGGGTGGAGGCTCTGTACTTTCGCGTGCGCTAGGTGCTAAAGACCGTGAAAAAGCGCTGTCTACCTTCTCGCACCAGATTATGCTAACCTTTGGACTTTCATCGCTTTTTGTGGTATTTGGAATCTTTTTTAGCGATGAGATATTATATGCTTTTGGCTCTGCCGGAGAAATTACAAAGCCGGCAAAGGAATTCTTTTTTCCTATACTGTTAGCAGTACCTTTTCAGGCATTGTGCATGATGGGTAATAGCGTTATCCGTGCCGAAGATAAGTCGAAACACTCTATGATATCCATGATCATATCGGCCATATCAAATGTGGTACTGGATGTTGTGTTTATAAAGATCTTAGGCTGGGGTATTTTTGGAGCTGCGCTGGCCACTGCTGCGTCTTTCTTTTTATGTTTTGCCTACATACTCTGGTTCTTTATCTATAAAAGTGAGCTACGCCTTAAATGGAGTCATTTTTCATGGCATAATAATATTGCCGGGGAGATTGCTTCTATGAGTTTTGTAACCTTTGCGCGCCAGGGCGTTATAAGTGTACTTGCAGTAATATTAAACCACACCTTGTTTGCTCAGGGTGGCGAACACGCCGTAACGGTATACGGAATTATAAGCCGTATGCTTATGTTCGCGCTTTTCCCGGTATTGGGTATAACGCAGGGATTTTTGCCCATTGCCGGATACAATTACGGGGCTAATAATCATAACAGGGTGCGGGAGTCGGTATCCATATCTATTAAATATGCCGGGGCACTGGCAATATTAATATTTGTGGTGATTCTGATATTTGCCAGGCCTATAACCGCAATATTTACAACAGATGCCGATGTAATTAAAGATACACCCAAGGCATTACGCTGGGTGTTTGCGGCATCGCCTATTATCGCAGTTCAGCTTATAGGGGCGGCCTATTTTCAGGCGGCGGGCAAGGCAACTAAAGCATTGCTGCTTACGCTGTCTAAACAGGGATTTTTCCTTATTCCGCTGGTACTTATTTTACCGCATTATTTTGGTATTTTTGGTGTATGGGTGGCCTTTCCCATTGCCGATGTGTTCTCTACCATAGTGACTGGTATTTTTTTAAAGAAAGAAATGGCCGAACATGTTAATGATAACTAATGGAATACTATAACTATATAAAATCACTGCACCTTATTTTTGTAATCACCTGGTTCGCCGGGCTGTTTTATATTGTAAGGCTGTTTGTATACCATATAGAGGCTAATGATAAGCCTTCGCCAGAAAAGGAAATCCTTATAAAACAATACAAGCTAATGTCGTACAGGCTTTGGTATATTATTACCTGGCCCTCGGCTGTACTGGCAACCATTTTTGCCATAACCCTTTTACTCCTTATGCCGGAATGGCTGCAGCAACCTTGGATGCACGTAAAGCTTACGTTTGTATTGCTGCTTTTTCTGTACCATTTTAAATGCCACAGTATCTTTAAGCAATTGCAAAAGGATGAGGTTAAACATACCACGGGCTTTATGAGATTATGGAATGAAGGCGCTACCATTATACTTTTTGCGGTAGTATTTCTGGTAATCTTAAAAAGTGCCATTAACTGGGTGTTTGGGGTAGTTGGTATTTTTGTATTTGGTATATTACTTATGCTGGGCTACAAATTTTATAAACGAATAAGGGAAAAAAACCAATCCTGATATGAAGGAAAAGTTTAAAATAAAACGCTGGTCGCTGCGGACAAGAATTTTCCTGTCCATGATCTTTATTACCCTTATTGCATCGCTGCTTATAGCGGCAGTAAGTATTTACCAGTTTAAAAAAGAAGCTAAAGACTACCATCAGGACAGGCTGGAGCGTAAAGAGGCTGCCATCAAGGCACATATCAATTATATCCTTGCAAATACCACCTATCCGCTTACTACAGAGAATCTTCCGCTTATCTTCCGTGAACGCATTCACGAACTTTCCAACATCCACGGAATGGAAATTAACATCTACGACCTTAACGGACATTTGCTTAAATCCAGTAAAGCGGCTTTTTCGGTAGATACTATAAACACATCTATACCAAAACCAATACTGAAAGTTATACGATCCACTGCCGAGAAACGCTATGTAGACTTGCGTGTAAGTAATGAAAACAAACGTTTCAGGTCGTCTTTTAGTTATATAAAAGATACAAAGTTTAAGCCATTAGGGATATTAAACCTGCCGTATATTGAAGACGATGGCTTTCTGGATAAAGAGCTTAACAACTTCTTTACGCGTTTCTTTCAGGTATATTCGTTCATGTTGCTTACGTCAATAATCATTGCTTATTTCTTATCCAGTTATATTACAAAATCGATAAAGGAAGTCAGCGACAAGATTAAAGAAACACGCCTAGCTGAAGTGAACGAGAAAATTGACATGGGTGACACACCACAGGAAATTAGCCTGTTGGTTGATGCGTATAACAACCTTGTAGACGACCTTGAAACCAGTGCTACCAAATTAGCGCAAAGCGAACGTGAACAGGCATGGCGCGAAATGGCAAAACAGGTGGCCCACGAGATTAAAAATCCGCTTACGCCTATGCGCTTAACAGTGCAAAGCTTCCAGCGCAGGTTTGACCCTCAGCATCCCGATATCAAACAAAAGCTGGATGAATATTCGAGTACGCTTATACAGCAGATAGACACCATGAGCTCGGTAGCTTCGGCGTTTTCGAGTTTTGCCTCTATGCCGGCACAGCAAAACGAAACCCTTAATGTGGTGAAGATCGTTCAGCTTGCGCTGGAAATCTTCAACGAGAATTATATTACCTACCATGCCGATGAAACGCACATCATTACCCGTATGGACAGGACACAACTTATACGTATTATAACCAATCTTGTTAAGAATGCAACGCAGGCTATAGCTGAAGATGAGGTTAACCCGATGGTTGATGTGAGGGTTTTCCGCGAAGGCGGTATGGCAAAAATTTCTGTTAAAGATAACGGAAAGGGTATAAGCGTAGAAAACAAGAGCCGTATTTTTGAACCCAAGTTTACCACTAAAAACAGTGGTATGGGACTTGGGCTGGGTATTATTAAAAATATCGTTGAAAACTATCACGGTACAATTACTTTTGATAGCCGTGTTGACGCGGGTACCGAATTTTTGGTTACCCTGCCTATTACCACTGCCCAGGGCAACGAAGAAGAAGACAAACAACAAACAGATATACAACCATGACGTACGAAAACATACTTACAGAGCAAACCGGCGGGCTTGCCGTAATTACAATTAACAGGCCTACAAAACTTAATGCGCTTAACAGGGCTACAATTACAGAACTTCACGAGGCATTTAAGGCATTAGATGCTGATGCGACAGTTAGAGTTATTATTGTTACCGGAAGCGGAGAAAAAGCTTTTGTTGCCGGTGCAGATATTGCCGAATTTTCGAGCTTTACAATAGAAGAAGGTCAAAAGCTTGCCGCATTAGGACAGGAGCTATTATTTGATTTGGTACAGAACCTGTCTACACCTGTTATCGCAGCAGTAAACGGATTTGCTCTGGGTGGAGGCCTTGAGCTGGCTATGGCAGCACATTTCAGGGTAGCGTCAGATAATGCTAAAATGGGTCTGCCTGAAGTTTCTCTTGGGGTTATTCCCGGGTATGGAGGTACACAGCGTTTGCCGCAGCTTGTAGGTAAAGGGCGTGCTATGGAAATGATAATGACAGCAGGTATGGTTTCTGCTGAAGAGGCTAAAGCATACGGATTGGTAAACCATGTAGTATCTCAGGCAGAACTGCTTGACTTCTGTAAGGGTATTGCAGCTAAAATTATGAAGAACTCCCCGGTTGCTGTAGGCCGTGCTATAGAAGCTATAAATGCTAATTACGAAGACGGTGTTAACGGTTATAATGTAGAGGTTACTGCTTTTGGCGAATCTTTTGGGACTGCCGATTTTAAAGAAGGTACTACAGCATTTCTCGAGAAGAGAAGAGCTGAGTTTTCTGGGAAATAAATTACAACATCTTTATAAACAAAAATGCCTCGCGTTGTGAGGCATTTTTTATTGGTGATTTTTATTCTTATCCCTATTCTTTATTACGTATTCTCTAATGGGCATCCCGTTGATAATAACATCCTTTAAAACCGAATTTCCTTTACGTACTGCTACCACTGCATACACCGGTTTGTAGTCCTGGTTCGCGGCATATTTAAAGTAAGCAGATTCTGCCGCCGGGGCTTTGCTTTCTTCCATATAATAACGATCAAATGGAAGACTTACAAAAAGAAGGCTGTTGTCTAATAAACGCTTTGCTTTGGCGGTTAAATAATCTACAGCGCCGTCAGGTTTTTCACGGCTTACGGCCTTTCCTTCAGCAAATCCGTTTTCGTCTTTTGCTAATATAATGTAGGCTGTATCACCTTCCTGCCATGTAGTATCGTTAGTGGCAACGGCTTCCAACTCGAAATCCAGTGTTATAAATTTCCCCCTAAACGGATCGCTAGGATCTATCGGCCTTGCCTTAAAATGATATTCAACGCCTTCATTTTCGGTAATGTAGCTGTCATAAATCATTTTCAACGGTATAAAAAGCTGTACTAGTGCTGTAACCGCAAAAGCTATGAGTATGTTTTTAGTTTTCATAAGTTGGGGTTTCAGGTTTGTTTTTCTTTTTTTGTATAAGGATATAGTTGGCAAGGAAGAAACCGACACCAACGCTTATAAATAATAGTCCGCGTACAACAAACGACATATTTACATCGAAAAAACGGCAGGCAATAAGTACAGATGTTATGATAAGTCCAAAGTTTAAAATGGCAAAATCGAATTTAGCAACACCCTCACGTATTACAGCAATACCCAGTCCGAGTACAAGAATGTTGGTAAGTATAGATGGTATAAGGTCATCAAAAGTGCCAATAAAATAAATAACCGGGAAAATAAGGGCTGCCGACCTGAATGGTTCAAAACGTTTTGAAGCTCCTTTGTGGAAAAATGAAAAATAAATATTTGCGATTAAAAATACCGCCCACAGTAGTATAAAATATGTTCCGGGAGGCGATCCGGCTATTACATCGCGCCACACCCAACGGAATGACCCCATGGTAAGTATAACAACGATACTCATTTCGCCCAGGGTAAGAAACCCATTTTTCTTAGGGCTGTCTTTAAATATTTGTAAATGTCCGACACTATGCAAGAGCCCTGCAAAGGCAAGGTAGATAAGAAGCCCGAACTGATCTGCACCGCTTAAAAATCCACCCAGGGAAATCAATCCGCTAAGAGGTAACAGCCAGTTGAGTGCTGCCGTACCATTGTTACGTTCTTCTTTTAATTGCTGTATGTAGAATGGTATCAGTATGGCAATAAACAACACATATCCCCAAGGGTTTACCGGGCTAAAGTAGCCTTCCTCGACAGCGTAATATGTAGCAAATAAAACATGCAATACTGCAAGGGCATGAGATCTGAGTATGTAAATAAGTGGCGAACACAATAGTATCCACATAAATAGAAAGCTGCCAAGGTCGCCCGGAAGGTTGTATATCTGTGCAATCAATGCTATTGAAGATCCTACCGAGAAAAAGAGCAATGTACCCGAAGCGTTTTTCCAAACGCTGCCTTTGTTTTTAATGATAGTGTAAGCTGTTAATGCCTGAAATACTACAAGCGGTAGTATGGCCAATGTGGTTTTGGTAGATTTAGAGAAGTTGTCCCAGTTGTGCGCAAATATCAGGATAATACCTAAGCCAACAAGTATACCGCCAAGCGCTGCGAATATAGAAAGCATTCCGTTGCCTTGAGGCTCTTTCCGCGTCGCATAGTAGTTTTGTATATCTTTTGCCGTTTGTGGACTAATAATGTTATTAGCTACCAGTTCGGGCAGGTCTTTTTCAATTAATGCCATGGTATGGAAATTTATCTAAATATAAGAAAATACTGTTTACTCTTTGTGTACATCTTTAAATTTGAGCATATCGAGCAGGCGTTGTTCTTTCTCATTATCAAAACCACAGGAGGTTTTAAATTCTTTTGGGTTCTCGTAAGTGCCAAACAACATATCCCACCAAACAATGTCGCCATAGTTGTTAGTGTGCTTGTTGTATTCATGATGAATGCGGTGCATTTCGGGACGTTGAAAGATATAGCCTATCCATTGTGGGGTTTTAATATTAGTATGATAAAAGAATTCTCCGAGTGCCGTGCTTAATGTATAGATTCCTGCCGCTTCAAGGCTAAGGCCAAGCAAAGAATAAACAAGCAGGCTGCCAATAATCGAATTCACAACCATTTCTACAGGGTGTTTGTAAAATGAAGTTATAACTTCTATGCGCTGCGGGCTGTGATGGATCTGGTGAAAGTGTGTCCATAGAAAATCAATGCGATGTCTCCATCTGTGCCACCAGTAAAAAATAAATGTAGCTATAAAATAGGCTATAAGTCCTCCTATTGCGGGAGAAACATAACCTGAAAGATGAAATACAGAAAATGAAGAGAGCCATTTTTCCCAGCTTATTCCGGCAAGAAGCACGACACCAAGCTGTATAAAGTTAACTCCCAGAACTCTGATAGTCCAGGTTGGCACTTCGGGCAGTTTCCAGCCCAGATTTAGCCGTTCTATTATAAAACATACGGCAAATGATACAAAGATGATGATTAGCATAATTGGTTGGTTTTTTAGGTTTACATCAGTATAAATATTTGCCAAACGAATAGCAATATCGAAAGTGCCATAAGTATTATCGAAATATTTTTACGATAGTTGTTCTGTACTGCCATTGCAAATATTGGTATGGCAATACCAAGAAATACAATGCCTATGTGTGTTGTGTAACCGGCAAGCCATTTAGGAAAGTAAGCGAAATAAGCTGCCTGAGACTCTAAAAACGAAGCGTGCTGGGTCGTAGTGTATATCCATAAAGATATATTGGCTATTACAACGGTTAATAGCAATATTGCAATTGTGTATTTTGTTTTCATATTAAGATTGATTGGTATAATTAGAAAAGCCCCACAGCCGCCATGCTTTTGCATAACAGCCATGAGGCACCGCTAAGGGTTAAATATTTTGAGATTCAGATTGTTTTACGTCACGGGTATTTTTTTGTACGGCTATGGCAGAGAAAAGGCTAAGTGTAAATGCCATTGCAAAAAAGCCTTTTTCACTCAGTAGTAAGTCGGCATTCCAAAGCCCTATTATCAAAAGTACTACAGCTGCTATGGTAGAAAACCAGCTTATGCCATAGTATATATCGGTAACGGCGATACCTTCCATTCTGTCGCGAACGCTTTTCTGAACAGATATTACCGAAAACAATCCAAAAAGCATAATTGTAAAGTAGTACCCTTTTTCGTTAAGTCCCATTTCGGCATTAAAAAGCCCGATACAAAACGAAGTCATTCCTATTAGCAGGGCCATCCACGATGCGCCTATAAAAGCGCCACTTGGTTTAAGCGGATTGCCATTAATTATTGTCGTGCTTTTGTTTACTGCACTGTTGTTTTCATCATTTGTTTTTAGCGGTTCCATGATTTATTGTTTTAAAATTATAAGGCAAATCTCCGCTAAAAACAAAAGCGGTAAAAATCAGATTATTAAAAAAACTGACGATATAAAATTGATATTTTATATATTTATAATCTTAAACAACGCGGTTATGAATGCACTTCAGGAGGTTGTAAATCTTATGAATAATGATGATATAAGAGCTTTTACGGCTTATTTGTCTAAAAAGAATAAACGTAAAGATGTAGGTAATATAGACTTGCTTAATTCTATAAAAACTGACGATATAAATGTTGAAATAAAACCATTTTCCGATAAAAAAAGTGCCGATGCCTATCACGCGCTTCGAAAAAGGCTTTACGACAGCCTTGTAGAATTTATGGCGAACCGCACTTTTGAGAATGATACATCAGAAGAGCATGCCGTATTGCGGTTGTTGGTTGTAAGCCGCCTTTTCTTTGAGCATAAGCTTACCAAAGCTGCCTACAAATGCCTTGCGAAAGCCGAAACCATTGCCGATGGATTGGAACACTTTAGCCTGCTTAATGAAATTTACCATACCCAGATACAATTCGCGCATCTTAATCTTGCACTTCCGTTAGATGAAGTGGTACAAAAGTTTAAAGACAACAGGCATAAATTAAATCATGAAGAGCAGCTTAACCTGGGGTATGCGCTTTTAAGGCGCGAACTTGCGGCTATATATCACGAGGGGCGGATAGTAGATTTTCAGGCACTTATAAAAAATACTATAGAGGCCAATGGCATTTCGCTGAAGCAGGCGTTAACCTTTAAATCGTTGTACCAGATATTGTTTATTGCTAATGAGTATGCTTCCATCAATAGCGATTATGCGCTTATTACACCATTTGTTACCAAGAGTTATGCATTTATAACAGGCAGGGAAGAATTGGCCGGACGGCATCTGTATTACCATATTTACATATTGTATTTTATGGCGAACTTTCATTTCAGGAGCGGGCAGTTTACCGAAGCAACAGGATATTTGGAAAAAATGAGCATTCAGTTGCAAAAGCAGAATGGTAAATATTACAACCGTTTTTGCTTGCGGTATTTTCTGCTAAAGTCGTTGGTAGAGAATTATTCAGGGAATCCAGGGAAGGGCATTGACACTGCTGAAAAAGCCTTGGCACAGCATAAAAAAGCCGATGCTATAGATGTAAACGATCTTCGCCTTGCGCTTATAGTGTTTTATCTTCAGCATGATGACGGAAGATCGGCTGCAAAAGAAATGATAAAGCTTGGACATTCTGATAGCTGGTACGAAAAGAAAATGGGTATGGACTGGGCTATTAAAAAGTGCCTGGTAGAAATTCTGCTGCATACCCAACAGGAAAATATAGAACTTTCCCTTTCGCGGATTAAAAGTTTTAAGCGTAGATACAAAAAATACCTGCTGTCTGTAAGCGAAGAAAGAGTGCTTCAGTACCTTGCCTTGATTGAGCGCTATGTGCTAAAGCCCGAAATAGCCACAACACCTAAGTTCGCCGCAATGGTAGAGCAATTTATGGCTCAGGCACAATCAGGCCCTAAAGATATTTTTGTAATGAGTTTCCTTGCCTGGCTATTGGCAAGGGTTAGAAAGAAAACGATCTATGATACTACTTTTGATGTGATGCAGTATTATTTCTCGCCATCCCATTCGGCATAAAACTGTGACAGGAAGCCTTCCATATACTTATGGCGGTCTTCGGCGATGGTTTTTCCGGTTTGGGTATTCATACGGTCCTTAAGTAGTAATAGTTTTTCGTAAAAGTGGTTAAGGGTAGGGGAGGTTGTGGCCTTATATTCCTCTTTGGTCATGTTGAGGTTAGGCGCAATTGACGGATCATACAATGCCCTGTTCTTAAAGCCGCCGTAATTAAAGGTACGTGCAATGCCAATAGCACCAAGCGCATCGAGCCTATCGGCATCCTGAACGATATCCAGTTCCAGAGAATGGAATTTCATGTCGTGATTGCCACCTTTAAAGGAGATATTTTCAATGATGTTTACCACGTGTATAATAATATCCTCGGGCACATTCTGCGCCGATAAAAACTGCCACGCCATAGATGGACCCACAGTTTCATCACCGTTATGAAATTTGCTGTCTGCAATATCATGTAGTAGCGCACCCAACTGAACAACTTCAAGGTTACAGTTTTCACCCTTTGCAATAAGCATAGCGTTGTTATACACACGTTCTATGTGAAACCAGTCGTGGCCGCCTTCGGCGTGTGCCAACTGTGCTTTTACAAAAGCTTTGGTAATTTCGATGAGGTTGTTCATATTGTAAATTTAGTTTTTAGCCACGAATTACACCAATTTTCACAAATGATTTATGTGAAATTTACATCAAGGATTTAAACTTTTCAAAGGCTTTATGTAACAATGCTCTGTACTAATTATGAAAAGATTTGTAGAGATTCGTGTAATTTGTGCCCAGACTTAAAAACAAAAAAGCCGCTTACTAAGCGGCTTCATGTTATTTTATAAGGGCAGGTGTAACCCATTTAAATATGTGTGATTCTTCGGGTATAACAAGCCTCTCAGAGATTCTTGCCATCCTGTCCGGAAGCTTCATAAGGAAATCACGTGCTTTTTCTGCTTCAGACGTAAGGCCGTTGATCTTGTCTATCTGCCATTTGTCAATAAGCTTTCTAAGAATGTCTACATAATCGTGAGCGGTGTAAACACCAATACGCTGTGCAGAATCAGAGAATTGCTCAAAAGCTTCGCCTATTTTCTGTCCTGATTCCCTAAGGAAGTGTGCAGGCATAACAATCTTTTGCTTCATCATGTACTGGAAAGCCAGCATCATTTCGCTTGGATCTACTTGGAAAATACGGTTTACGAATTCGCTGTAAGCATGGTGGTGACGCATCTCGTCGCCCGCAATAAGCTTACACATCTTAGATAGTTTCTTGTCGCCGTACTGTTTTGCAATTTGCGAAACACGGTTGTGCGACACATAAGTAGCAAGCTCCTGGAAGCTTGTATATACAAAGTTTTTGTACGGGTCACGGTCGGTGCCAATATCAAAACCATCGTTAATTAAGTATTGTGTAGTAATCTCTACCTCGCGCATGTTAATACGTCCAGACAGGTAAAGATATTTATTTAGCAGGTCGCCGTGGCGGTTTTCTTCGCCTGTCCAGTTGCGAACCCATTTAGACCAGCCATTTCCGCCATTGTCTATCTGGTTAACACCTTCCACGTCCATTAGCCATGATTCGTATGTAGGCAAAGCCTCTTCAGTAATTGTATCGCCAATAAGTACCACCCAGAAATCATAAGGCAGGTCTTTAGCTATTTCGCGCAGTTCTCTAACCTCCTCAAAGAAATTTTCATTTTGGGAGTCAGGCAGCAGGTCGCTTGGCTGCCAGATGTTTTCGACCGGTATAAGGTAGTTCTCAACAAAAGAATCGATATTCTTTTCCAGGAGCTGCATTACTTCCAGGCGAACATTTTTTGTAGACATAGTTTCTAATTTTTTATTCCTTGTATTACTGCATTCTCTGTTCTCTCCATCACTTCTTCAAAAGGAATATTTTTGATGGCAAAAGGTTCCTGTATTGTAAAAGTTAAACGATTGCCCAAACCTAACGGGAACTTGCCAAAACGGTCAAGCCTCCACGAATTGTTTATACTAATAGGTACAATGTACGCAGAAGGGGCGAATTTGCAAAGTATTTTAAGTCCGTTTTCACTAAACTTCTTAGGAACTCCGGTCTTGCTTCGGGTGCCTTCGGGGAAGATTACGGTAGAGCGATTGTGCTTTTGTATGTATTCGGCCATGCCTTTAATTGCCGGCAGTGCCTGTTTAGGATCTTTCCTGTCTATTAAAACGGAACCACCATGCCTTAAATTGTACGACACGCTGGGTATTCCTTTCCCTAATTCTTTCTTACTGATAAATTTAGGGTGAAATTTACGCATAAACCAGATGATCGGCGGTATGTCGTTCATGCTTTGGTGATTTGCCACTATAATAAGCGGTACACCTGCTGGTATTTTTTCACGGCCTTCAATCTTATACGTAGTAAATAGTATAAGCGATGTTCTTATAAGACACGCATTTAGAAAGTCTACACTTTTTTTATGAGCCTGGTAACCAAACAAATTAAAGCATATCCACTGTACCGGATGAAAGATCAAAAGGAACAGTAGGAATACTATATAATAAATTATGGATAAGGGATAGGATAATATCTTTTCCATGTATGTTGCTAAAAATTCGCGTAAAAGTAGTGCCTTTTTTGTTAATACTAAAAAGTTTTAGTATGCCTGCATAGTACCCTAAAAATAAAGCCACGCTTGTGGGCGTGGCTTTTATCATTTTGTTGTTTGCGGTTTAGCAAAACTCGTCGTAAGCATCTTTTAGGTTCTCTGCGATCATATCGGCAGGTCTTCCTTCAATGTGGTGACGCTCAAGCATGTGCACAAGTTCACCGTTTTTAAATAATGCCATACTTGGAGATGATGGAGGAAAAGGGAACATATTTGCCCTTGCCTCGTCTACCGCGTCTTTATCAACACCCGCAAATACCGTGATAAGATGATCCGGTGTTTTTGCGTTGTCTAAGCTCATTTTAGCACCCGGCCTTGCGTTACGTGCTGCACATCCACATACAGAATTTACTACAACAAGCGTAGTTCCTTCTTTAGATATTGCATCTTTTACCGCATCGGCTGTATATAGGTCTTCAAAACCAGCGTCAGAAAGCTCTGCGCGCATTGGCTTTACTAATTCTTCTGGATACATAGTGTAGTATTCTTTAATAAGTTAATTAACTGCTACAAAGATACGCATTTTTTATGCCAAACATAAAACCGCAAACTTTTTTGTTACAGATTGCCTATCCGGCGAAACAGTGCTGCAATAAATAATCCTTTCGGGCATTTGGATATAACGCCCAGATCTTCAGAAAATGTAGTTTCTTCATCCAGGAATTTAAAGATAGGTGCCGCCTTGCCGCTTTTAAACATCGACGAGAAAATAGCCGATCCTTTTTGGTTGGTGCGTGCCAGTATATCCAAGAGCAGTAGGTCGTAAAACCAAAACTTATTCTTTTTATGAAAAGTGGTAAAATCATCCTGAGTTCGGAGGAAATGCACCAGTGCTTTCGATTTTTTATCGGCATGCCTAAAAGTATAACCTGTGCTGGCTTTCGTCCATCCGCCGGCAGAACCAATATTGATTATGTTTTTTGTGTTGTTTTTCCAGAAAGGGTAGGATGTCATGGGTATGCTTCCCCTTTCTTCATCTACAATCTCGTAATTATCTACGCCCAGATTTTTCAGGTATTCCTCAATAGCCTGTTCGTATTCGGCATCTGCCAAAAGATCGTTTGAAAATAATGTATACTCTACGATAGCTTCTGTAGCACTAAATGGTAACACATACATAAAACGGGTGTTGCTTTTCTGTGGAATGCTAAAATCCATGAAGGTGGGCTTGTCTGCATTAAATACAGGTTTGGTTGTCTTTACATGCCAACCAATAAAATGCTGCTGTAATAGCGGGTATTTTATTTGCGATGCAGGAATTGCAGGGTTGTATATGCTGTTAAAGAGCTTATTGCAAGTGTAATTTTCGGTTCCTGTTTTTACCAGCACATTAAAACCGGAATCGACAAAATCAATTACTTTCTGCTGAACGAACACTACGTTCGGATACTTTTTAAGTTCTGACTGTACATAGCTGTAAAAATCTGCACCGCGAATCATTTTGTAGGTGTAACCATCAAAGTCAAGATCGTTGCTGAATTTCTCGTTTGCAAATACGGCAGTATTCCATTGTTTGAATAATATTGTGTCCCAATATCCTTCGCCTTTCTGCCAAAAACACCAGGTCCTGTCGTTAGCCTGTTTGATTTCAGGATCTATTAGGAGTATCGACTTATCCTCAAATTTACCCGACTGCACCATACGGTATACTGTCATTAGCGAAGCCAGTCCGGCACCTGCAAATATGTAGTTATAATGTTTCATTCATTATCAAAAATAGGTAATTGTCCTGTTAATAAAACTTTAAATATTTAGCCTTGTCTAAAAAAGTTTTTACTCTAATCAAATTAGCGTATATTTGTTATTATTATAATGCTGAGAATGACCTACTCTGAAGAGAATTACCTTAAAGTTATATACCATCTTTCCCTTAACCAGACTAAAGGAATTACCACAAATGCCATCGCCAATGTAATGGAGAGTAAGCCGTCATCGGTTACCGATATGGTTCAAAAACTTGCCGACAAAAACCTGGTGATCTATAAAAAATACCAAGGCGTTTCATTGACTGATGAAGGCCGTTTTATGGCATTGATGATTGTACGCAAACACCGACTTTGGGAAGTTTTTCTGGTAGAAAAGCTCGACTTTTCATGGGACGAGGTGCATGATGTTGCCGAACAACTGGAACATATTAAAAGTGAAAAGTTAACGGATAAACTGGAAGAGTTCTTAGATTTCCCTACCGAAGACCCGCATGGTGACCCAATACCCGATCGTAACGGAAAAATTGCCAATGTGGATAAGAAACTGCTTTCTGAAATGATTGTTGGCAAAAAAGTAATATGTGTAGGGGTTAAAGATAGCTCTTCGGCATTTTTACAATACCTCGATAAACAGCAGATAGCGCTTGGCTCTGCCATAGAAGTTATCAGCAAAGAAGATTTTGATATGTCCTTAACCATTAAGCTTGGCGACAAGCAGGTAACGGTATCTAACAAGATAGCGGCCAACCTGTTTGTTAAATCTGTATAATTATGCAAAATCGCAATAGCAATTCGCTGGAAGAAGTTCACGAGTCGGTAGCTGTAGGGCAAAATACCTCAGTCTGGAAAAAAGTGCTGGCCTTTTTTGGCCCTGCCTATATGATAAGTGTTGGTTATATGGACCCCGGAAACTGGGCAACCGATATTGCCGGAGGTAGCCAGTTTGGTTACTCGCTGCTTTGGGTATTGCTTATGAGCAATATTATGGCGCTGCTATTGCAAAGCCTTAGTGCCCGTCTGGGAATAGTTAGCCGTAGAGATTTAGCCCAGGCATCGCGCGAAACTTATTCTAAAGGTATCAATTACTTTTTATATGGCCTTGCCGAAATTGCCATTGCTGCCTGCGACCTTGCAGAGGTACTGGGTATGGCTATCGGTTTAAAATTGTTGTTCGACCTGCCTTTGTTATGGGGTGTGGGTATCACAATGTTTGACACCTTCCTTCTTTTGTTCCTTATGAATAAAGGGATTAAAAAAATGGAAGCGTTTATCATCGGCCTTATTGCCATCATCGGCCTATCGTTCATGGCAGAGATGTTCTTTGCACAACCCGATATGGGAGAGGTGGCGAAAGGACTTATTCCGTCCATTCCAAGCGATGCAGCATTGTATATTGCAATTGGAATTATAGGTGCTACGGTTATGCCGCATAACCTCTACCTGCATTCATCTTTGGTACAGACACGTAAATTCGACCGTACATTTAAGGGTATAAAGCAGGCTATACGCTATAATTTTATAGATTCTATCATTGCGCTTAATATGGCGTTTTTTGTAAATGCTGCTATATTAATATTAGCCGCAGCTACTTTCTATACTGCCGGAAGGCACGATGTTGCCGATATTCAGGATGCACACCAACTGCTTGCCCCTATGTTAGGATCGGGTTGGGCGGCGACGCTGTTTGCGCTGGCGTTAATTGCCGCGGGGCAAAGTTCTACCATTACAGGTACACTTGCCGGACAAATAGTTATGGAGGGTTACCTTAACCTGCGTATACAACCTTGGGTGCGCCGTATTATTACACGGTTAATAGCCATTGCTCCGGCCTTTTTTACAATCTTATATTTTGGGGAAGAATCTACCGGAGAGCTATTGGTTTTCAGCCAGGTAGTATTGAGCCTTCAATTGGGCTTTGCTATTATTCCGCTTATCCATTTTGTGAGCGACAAGAGCAAGATGAATGAGTTTACTATAGGTAAATTCACTAAAATATCGGCGTGGGTTATTGCCCTTGTTATTGTTTCGCTTAATGCAAAACTGGTTTACGACGAGATAGGCAGCTGGCTTGCGGCATCTGAGAATCCTCTATGGATATGGCTTACGGTAATACCAATTGCTTTTATAGCAGGAGGGGTGTTGTTGTATATCATCATCAATCCGTTTGTTAGAAAGGGCAGGGCAGAAGTACCTCATGTGCCACATATCGATGAAGTTATTGTTCAGGAGCAATCGGGTAAGATAGTTTACAACAATATCGCCATTGCGTTAGATTTTTCTAAAGCCGATGTAAAAAGTGTTGCAAGTGCTATGCAGCTTGGTGGTAAAGATGCTACGTATACCCTTATACATGTTGTTGAAACCGTTGGGGCTATGCTGCACGGCGATCTGGCAAGCGATCATGAAACTGCATCCGATAAAGATTACCTTTCTAAATACAAACTGGCATTAGAAGAAAAAGGCTATACCATAAACACTCAGCTTAGTTTTGGAAGCCCCAAAAAGCAAATACCTAAAATTGTAAACGAAGCCGGTAATTTTGATATCCTTATCCTGGGAGCTCATGGGCATAACTGGATAAAAGACCTCATTTTTGGTACAACGGTTGATGCTGTTCGCCATAAGGTTACTATCCCGGTGCTTATTATTAAGGATTGAAAAAAGGTTTAAAGATAAGTAAGGTTTAACTACACCCACAATCAGGGCCGCAATCGCCGGACTTTTTCTTTTTAAAGAAGTATTTCTTTATTAAAAAAGCTACTGCGCCGCCTACGATTATGTATACTAATATACTTTGTATATCCATGATATTATTTTAAAAGCTGATAGGTAATCAGCGATACCACATAAGCAAAACCGCTCATTCCTATTAACTGTATAAGAGGCCATTTCCATGAATTGGTCTCTTTTTTTGTAATAGCCAGCGTACTTATGCACTGCATTGCAAAAGCATAGAATAGCAATAATGATACCCCGGTTGCAAAATTGAATACTTTTTTTCCGGTAAGTGGGTCAATTTCAGCATTCATGCGCTGTTTAATAGTGGCTTCGTCTTCTCCGCTGCTACCAATATTGTAGATAGTAGCAAGAGTTCCCACAAATACTTCACGTGCAGCGAATGATGATACTATGGCAATACCGATTTTCCAGTCGTAACCCAATGGGCGAATTACAGGCTCAATACTTTTACCCATAATACCTATGTAAGAGTTTTCTAATTGGTATGATGTAATTTTATCATTCAGTTCATTTTCCGGCAGCGATTTGTTTTCCGGTTGATGAGAGATAATTTCTTCCGCATTTTTAAAGCCTTCACCCGGGCCATGCGATCCTAAGAACCAGATGATGATAGACAATGCCAGTATTATTTTACCCGCACCATATACAAATGCTTTTGTTTTTTCTAGCACATTAAGCCCTACATTCTTAAACAGCGGAAGTTTGTAGTTTGGCATTTCTGCCACAAAAAAACTCTTATGCTTTATTTTAAGTATCTTGTTTAATATCCAAGCCGAAAGCAATGCGCCTCCGAAACCTAAAAGGTACAGCAGCATAAGCGTTAGCCCCTGAAGGTTGAAAACGCCCAACACCATTTTCTCCGGAATGATAAGTGATATTAATATTGTGTAAACGGGAAGCCTTGCAGAACAGGTAGTAAATGGCGTTACTAAAATAGTAATTAGCCTTTCGCGCCAGTTCTCTATGTTCCTCGCCGCCATAATAGCCGGGATAGCACATGCAGTACCCGATATTAACGGAACCACACTCTTACCGCTAAGGCCAAAGCGTTTCATTATCTTGTCCATTAAAAATACTACACGGCTCATGTAGCCGCTTTCTTCAAGGACGGATATAAAGAGGAATAAAAATGCAATTTGCGGAATAAATATAACCACACCACCAATACCAGGAATGATACCCTGGGAAATAAGGTCGGTTAGTTTACCCGGTGGTAAATGGGTTTCGGTATAGCTTGCGAGTGAAGCAAAACTCTCATCGATAAAATCCATAGGTATGCTGGACCATGAAAATATCGACTGGAATATAAGCATCAGTATTCCAAAGAAAATAATGTAGCCAAATACCTTATGGGTAAGTACACGGTCTAGCTTTGCACGCAGGTCATTCGCTTTACTGTTATCAACGGTTTGCCCTTCTTTAAGCACGTCGTTAATAAACTGGTATCGCTTAATGGTTTCCTTCTGCTGCATACGTTTCAGGTCGGCCTTGGTCTTGGCGAAAGAACTGTTATTTTCAATTTCTTTACGTTCCAGCTGTCCAAAATTAACATCCTGCGTGATTACGAGCCAAAGCTTATACAGTAAATGGTTTGGAAATGCTTTTCGCAGTCCATTAAAATAGTCGGTATCTATGCTGGAAGCATTAAGGCATGGCTCTGTAGGGAGCGTGCCGTAATTAACTATCAGTTCTTTAATGTCGTCAATACCGGTGCCTTTACGCGAACTTACAAGTGCTATACGTGTTTTAAACAGGCGTTCAAGATAAGGTATATCTAACGAGATTCCTTTGCGTTCCATCCTGTCGCTCATGTTTATAACAAGTATGGTAGGCAGTTCAAGGTCTTTTATCTGGGTAAAAAGCAGCAGGTTACGCTTTAGGTTTTCTACATCTGTAACTACAACGGCAACATCGGGATAATCTTTGTCATTTTTATTTAAAAGCAGTTCTATAACTACATTCTCATCCATAGAGCTGGCGTTAAGGCTGTAGGTTCCGGGAAGATCCATGACAGTGCCTTTTGTGCCATTAGGCAGTTTGCATGAGCCTATTTTACGCTCTACGGTAATACCGGGGTAGTTGCCCACCTGTTGGTTAAGGCCGGTAAGCTGGTTAAAAACCGAGGTCTTTCCGGTATTAGGGTTACCAATAAGTGCAATTTTTATGTTTAAAAGATTGTGAGCTGCCATGCGGGTAGTTATGGTATAAGTTCAACGTCAATTTCTGCGGCAGTTTCCAGCCGTATGGCCACGTGACTTTCATTAACGTTGATGTAAATAGGGTCGCCCATAGGGGCCACCTGTAAGAGTTCCACAGTGTTGCCGGGCAGGCATCCCATTTCAAGAAGCTTTAACGGAACCGCGTCGATATTAAGATCGGTAATTATGGCTTTTTGGCCTTTTTTAAGCCCTGCAAGAGTGGTTTTCAATGCTATTTAGAATGAATTTAGATTGCAAAAGTATGAATTAATATTCAAACCCTCCTAGTTTTCATTGGCTGATAACCATTTAATATCATCCAGAAGCTGCTTAACATTCTTTTCACCTTCCACCTCTTTATCAAAGTTGGTGCCATTATAAAAACCGCGTATACGGCCTTTTGCATCTACAAGAATAAAGTTTTCGGTATGTACCATGTCGTATAACTCTTTAGAGCTTGAGGTTTTAACGGCCAGGTACGATTTACGGGCAATGTAATAAATGTCTTCTTTCTTCCCGGTAACCAGGTTCCATTTACTGTCTATAACACCTTTCTTTTTAGCATATTCTTTAAGTACAGGAACGGTATCGATATCCGGGGTTACAGAGTGTGATAACAGCATTACTTTCGGGTTGTCTTTAATTTGGCTTTGCAACCACTCCATATTGGTTGTCATTATAGGGCAGATGGTAGGGCAGGTGGTAAAAAAGAAATCGGCCACATAAATTTTTCCTTTGTAGTCGTCCTGTGTAATAGTTTTTCCGTTTTGGTTGGTAAAGGCAAAATCGGCTATTTTGTGGTTTTTGGCAACATATTGTACTGTGCTGTCTACCAGTTCGGGATTAACGTCTGCCGGGCTATACACTTTAAGCTGTTTTTTCGGAGTAAGCGCACCATTAAAAAGAAAGAGGATACCTGCCGATAGAATAATAAGCACGATAAAAAAGATCTTATATTTTTTGAAGAATTGTAACATTGGGAATAGTTTTTGCAAAATTAAGAAACAACGGCTTATAAAAATAAAGTAATACTACCTGAATGTGCTTTACGAAGAGTATTTCTGCATATTTAACAGATTTACCCCTTCTTATATAGCCTAACTTTATATTTTTGTAAGCTACACGATTAAAACACGAATTATATGAAAATACCTTTCAATGCAAAATATGCCGCTGCAGCACTTGTGCTGGGTGGAACAGTTTGCAATGTACAAACGGCGAATGCTCAGGAGAAACCGGGCATTAATGTTTCTTATATGGATAAGAAAGTAAAGCCGGGCGATGATTTCTTTAGATATGTAAACGGTACGTGGGTAGATAATACCCAGATTCCATCGGATAAAACCCGTTGGGGAAGTTTTGATGAACTTCGCGAAAACACCAATAATGATGCTCTTGCTATTCTTAAGGAAGCAGCGGCTAATAAAAACCTGAAATCTACATCAGACCAGGGTAAAGCAGCCAACCTGTATAAAACCATAATGGATACTGTAGCAAGAAACAAGCAGGGTATTGCTCCGCTTAAACCTTACCTTGCTAAAATAGACAAGGTAAAAAATGCTAAAGACCTTGAAAAGCTGCTTATAGAAATGGAGCCACAAGGAGGTATCGGCTTCTTTGGTATGGGCATTGGTGCCGATGCAAAAGACAGTAACAGGAATATTGTAAACATTGGCCCCGGAAGCCTTGGGTTACCGGACAGGGATTATTATGTTTCTGACGATGCCGACAGTAAAGAAAAGCGCGAGCTTTATGTTAAGCACGTAGCACGCATGCTGAAATATTTAGGTTACAAAGATGCCGATGCGCTTAAGCAGGCTAACAGCATACTTGCACTTGAAACGGCTATGGCACAACCAAGACTTGACAGGGTTGAACGCCGTGACAGGAGAAAAACTTATAATTTTATGACTGTTGCCGATCTTCAGAAGCTTACACCTTCTATCAACTGGGTAACTTATTTTAATGGTATAGGTATAAAATTTAAGGCCACAGATTCATTAAACGTTTCGCAGCCAAAATACATGGAGGCTTTTGAGCAAATGCTTAAAGCAAACAAAGTAGACGAGTGGAAGGCTTACATGAAATGGACGGTATTAAACCATTCGTCAGACCTGCTTTCTACCGATATAGAAACTGCTAACTGGGAGTTTTACAGCAAAACCCTTAGAGGTGCGCTAAAAGAAGAAACCCGCGATAAAAATGCACTTCAGACTATAAACGGTACTGTGGGTGAGGCATTAGGAAAACTTTATGTAGAGAAAAAATTCCCTGCAGAGGCTAAGGCCAAAGCCGAAGCAATGATTAAAAATGTAATGCAGGCTTTTGAAAACCGAATTAACCGCCTGCCGTGGATGGCAAAATCTACAAGGGAAAATGCAGTAACTAAACTGCGCAAGCTTAATGTAAAGATTGGCTATCCTGATAAATGGAAAGACTATTCTGCACTTACACTACAAAGCCCTGCCGAGGGTGGTACCTTCTTTAGCAACATGCAAAACGTTACAAAATGGAGCTTTAAAGATGATCTTGATAAGCTGTACAAACCTGTAGATAAAACAGAGTGGGGTATGTCTCCGCAAACAGTTAATGCTTATTTTAATCCGTCTTACAACGAAATTGTTTTTCCTGCTGCTATCCTTCAGCCGCCATTTTATGACTATAAAGCCGATGAGGCTGTTAACTACGGTGGAATTGGTGCAGTTATAGGCCATGAAATATCGCATGGTTTTGATGATTCAGGATCACGTTACAATGCAGAAGGTAACCTTGTAAACTGGTGGAGTGATGAAGATCTTGAGAAATTTACAGGCCTTGGCGGCAACCTTGCCGATCAGTATAGTGCGCTACAGCCACTACCGGGTATTTATGTAGATGGTAAATTTACACTTGGCGAAAACATTGGCGACCTTGGTGGCGTTAATGCTGCATACGACGGGCTTCAGCTTTACCTTAAACAAAACGGTAACCCCGGATTAATTGATGGTTATACGCCTGAGCAGCGTTTCTTTATTTCATGGGCAACCATATGGAGAACCAAAGCAAGGGATGAGGCTGTTAAAAACCAGGTAAAAACAGATCCGCACTCTCCGGGTATGTACAGGGCGTATGTGCCGCTACAAAATGTTGATGCATTTTACGATGCATTTAATATTAAGCCGGGCGACGGAATGTATGTTTCTCCCGATAAACGTGTTAAGATCTGGTAAGCTTTTGGCTATCAATAAATAATATCTTTAAAACCTGCGATTTATGTCGCAGGTTTTTTTATTTTTATATTAATTTACTGTAAATGAGGTTTCCCGTAACCACAATTGAAAGTTTCGGTATTATTTTTGGCGAATAATAAATGGAGGTATTGGCAAAAGGTTTAAACGTATTGGGTATAGACGACCATATGGTTGTATTAGAAGGGTATCATTCTATATTTAGGTTATTGGATTACGATCAGGAGCTTAATTTTACTAAAGCAAATGATTGTAAGTCCGGATATGAAATTATAGAAAGCCGCAAGGCAAACCCGTTTGATATTGCTATTGTGGATTATAGTATACCGGATTTTCCGGAAAAGCAGCTTTATACGGGGCAGGATATGGCTTTGCTGTTAAGGCAGACTATGCCTGCATGCAAAATTATTATGATGACCATGCATAAAGAAATGGAAATCATGTCGGGTATACTTAATAGTATAAAACCGGAAGGCTTTATAAACAAGAGTGATTGCAATACCGATGAACTTGCTGATGGTTTTAAAACAGTGCTTACCAATAATACTTATTACTCTAAAACTATATCAACTTATCTTAAACGAATAGAAAAAGGCAATTTGCTTGATGATGTTGATATTAAAATTATAATGTTGCTTTCTAAAGGGATTAAAAATAAGAACCTTAGCAAATACATACCGCTATCAGACAGCGCCATAGAAAAAAGAAAGTATAAAGCAAAAAAGATACTGGATGTAACCGGTGATGACGAAGCTCTTATTGCCGAAGCTAGAAAACAGGGTTATATGTAATTATACGTCAATTAGCAAAAAGTTTGTAAAAAAAGATGAAGTGGAATATGACAGGCATAATGAGCTTGTTTCACTTCGAATAAAAGAAGCCAAAAACACGCTGCCTGTACAGAATGTTAACGGATGTAAAGTATTACCGATACTATGGATACTTTTTATACTTATCCGCAAAAGTGGCCGTCCTTATAAATAAAAACAACGCCAGTGTAACAGAACAATTTTTACTTGCAGCAAAACAAAGTACAAAAGTAAAATTGTATGGTACAACGACTGACGGTATGCTGTATGTGTCTAACATGAATTTTGTGGATTTCCCTTGTGGAAATCTTACGTTGGGGTATTGCTTGTCTAAGAACTATAGTATACCCGGTATGGCTATAGATGATATTGGACTTCAGCCCGATTATTATATTGATGATTCTATTCCCGAATACAAATAGATAGAATTTGCAGGGAAAGTGATGAGTGGGAAGTAAGGTAGTATGCAACTCATAAAGATGTCAATTGTATTTGTTAAAATTTTGTTAAGTGCGGAAAACCCGCAACAGGCAGGATTTTGATTTCCCTTACTTTGTTATAGTTAATACAGCAGACCTTTTAGTCCCCAAGTACCTTAAGATAAGCATATAGAACGCCGGATTTGTACCAATCAATCAAATCTAAAATCCGGTTTTCATTCAGTAACCTGGTACTGCTGCCAGCTTTGTTTTTCTGCTAGATTTGCAGGCATGGCAGTGTAAACCCGGTTATCACGTAAAATCTTCACGTGTGTGGGCCGACGGGCGAGACCTTTAAATAACTTAAAAGTCTTGCCCCAGAGCCTCTTTAAAATTGTAACCCAAGACAGTAATTACTTTTTCAGCACTTATTGCTTTTCCGTTGGATGGTTTTTGATGGTCGAATTTTGGCGAAGCAAGTCCTAACGATAACGCCTTTTTAGTATAATATTCTTCGCGGGTAGGATGGTTGGGGTATACACCGTTGAAAATTTCTCCCCACGCATTTTTTTCAATGATCTTCTCAATAATTCCGATACAGTCATTACGGTGAATAAGATTTACGGGTCCGTCAGGATTTTCGAGGTTGTCTTTACCGGCAAGGAATTTTACCGGCTGGCGGTCTTCACCTATCAAGCCGCCGAAGCGAAGCACTGTTGTTTTAAAATTGGGATTTTGTAGCAGTAATTGTTCTGATTCCAGTAATTGTTTACCGCTTTCGGTTTCAGGTGCCGCCGGGGTTTCTCCGGTTACAACCGAGTTATCATCTGAATATACTGATGTAGAGCTTACAAACAATATGTTTTTAATCCCTGAGGTTTCAATATAAGGAATAAGCTTTTTTATCTTATCGGTAAAACTCTCTTTGTTTTCTCCCCTTAATTTGGGTGGAATATCAATAATAAGTATGTCGCTTTCGCGGAGAAAGGATTCAATATCACCGTCGATTCCATCAGCCGTAAGGCTAATTAAAAACGGGAGGATGCCCGCTGAATTAAACCCATCTACCTTCTCGGTTGAAGTTGTTGATCCCTTAACGGTGAATCCGTTTTTAAGTAACGATTTTGCTAACGGAAAGCCTAGCCATCCGCAGCCCAAGATAGATATTTGTGGCATTAGGATATATCTTTTCTAACCAGTATATAATAGTCGTTTTCCAAAGGCATGTAGCCCTGCTCGTACACAAAGTAGTACGTGTTTCCGGTTTTAGTGATAAGAAGGTTGGTAAAATATTCAAAGTCGAAACCCTTGCTCATAAGCTTAGATTTCGTGGTTTTGGTTTTGCCTTCTACATTAATTTCACTTAAAATACGGTTGTTTTTGCGCAAACGGTTATTAATGTTGCGCATAAAATTATTGCTGTCTTTGTTTATTTTATTGTTCCAGGCATTACGGCAGGCATCGCTGCAAAACTTCTTGTCTTCGCGACCTACAATTTTTTCGCCGCACTCGGGGCAGTTACGTGTCATAACTTACTAACTCTTTTTAGTTCTTGTACTGGTTTTAGCAGCAGGTTTAGCTGCTGCAGGGCTTGCACCCGATATTTTTGGTGGCTTTGCAGCACTTGCTTTTAGCGTTGTTCGTGGTGCTTTTGCTGTAGCTGTAATTTCCTTTTCTTCAATTTTGGGGTCTGCAGGTGTTTCAGATTTAGCTGTGGCTTTTAATTTATACAGGTCAAGGCGGCGGTCTTTTAATATACGCACACTTCCAAATTCATGTAGTTCCTTAAGTAAATCCAGATCTACGTCTACAATAATGGTCATCTCTGTATTTGGCGTAGCTTCTGCTTTAATTCCATTACTTGGAAATGAAAAATCAGATGGCGTAAACACCGCTGTTTGCGCATACTGAATATCCATGTTATTAACCCCCGGTAAATTGCCAATACAACCCGCAATCGCCACATAACACTCGTTCTCTATAGCACGAGCCTGGGCACAATGCCTAACGCGGGTATAGCCATTTTGAGTATCTGTTAAGAATGGTACAAATAAAATCTCCATGCCTTCATCTGCCATAAGGCGCGACAATTCAGGGAACTCCACATCGTAGCATATCATGATACCAATCTTTCCGCAATCGGTGTCAAATGTACGAATTTCGTTACCACCTACCATACCCCAGTAGTTAACCTCGTTGGGAGTAATGTGAATTTTAGTGTACATTTCTGATGTACCATCGCGTTTGCACAAAAAGCCAACGTTGTACAGGTTACCATCGTCTACCATTGGCATACTGCCTGTAATAATATTTATATTGTAGGATATGGCCATTTCCTGAAAACGCTTACGTATAGGTTCGCTATAGCGTGCAATTTCCCTAATGGCATCGGCTTCGTTAAGGTGGTTAAAATCGGCCATTAGCGGAGCGATAAATAGTTCCGGGAAAAGCGCAAAGTCGCTACCATAACCCGAAACAGCATCAATAAAAAACTCAGCTTGTTCAAATAGTGCTTCCACATTCGCAAGCGGACGCATCTGCCATTGCACTAATCCCAGACGTATAATGCTTTTACGGGTGTTAATAAGTACCGGGCTTTTGTCGTAGTAAATATTGTTCCACTCCATTAGTACGGCATAATCCTGCGAGTTTTTATCGCCTTCCAGATAATTGCGCATAACGCGTATAACGTGAAAGTCGTTACTCAGCTGAAAAGCCAGTACCGGGTCGTGTATTTCTTTAAGGCGTACTTTTTCTATATATTCTTTTGGGGTAAGGTCGTCGGCATGTTCGTCAAAGCCGGGCATCCTTCCTGCAAAAATTATAGAGCGCAGGTTAAGCTGTTCGCAAAGTTCTTTACGGGCTTCGTACAAACGACGGCCTAAGCGTAGACCCCTGTATTCCGGATCGATAAACACGTCTATACCATAAAGTACTTCGCCATCGTAATCGTGGGTGTCAAAACTATAGTTTCCTGTAATTTTCTCGTAGGTGTGATTGGTAGTTGCCTTTTTATGGTCTACAATAAGCGACAGGGCAGAGCCCACCACCTTGTCATCTACCAGCACTACAAGTTGCCCTTCGGGGAATATATTTAAAAGCCTTTGAATGTCTTTCTCTGCCCAGTAAGGTTCGTCCATATCAAGGTCAACATCCTTATAGGCATGCTGCATAGAAACACGCAGTTCTTTATAATCTTCTATTCTTAAATTTCGTAACTCTACTTTGTTTATCTCTGCCTGCATAAATCTGATTGTCTTTTTTATAAAAATACAAAAACAATTCCGTTTGTAAACGTTTGCAACGGGTTAAGGTGTTGTTAAGATTGGAATGCAATATAAAAAGCTGAAAAATTTCTGTTTTTCTATTCTAATAGCGAATTATGTTATTTGTTGATTATCAAATGCATTTTCCGTTTGTAAACGCTTACAAATAAATACAACCGACCATAAACAGTTATCAACCGGATAAATCATTGCAACCGGCGCAACTTTGCAATGTTGAATTTCAATAGTAATTCGGCAGCAGCTTGAAAAGTATATAACGATAACAACATTAAAATCTACACGCCATGAACGCATTAAAAAACAAAGTACAGCTGATAGGAAACGCAGGAGCCGACCCTGAAATAAAAATATTTGAAGCCGGTAAAAAACTTGCCCGTTTAGTTTTGGCAACCAATGAAAGCTATACAAACGACAAAGGCGAGCGCGTAACCGATACCCAATGGCACACTGTGACCGCATGGGGTAAAACTGCCGAAATTATTGAAAAGTATGTAACCAAGGGTAAAGAGCTGGCTATAGAAGGCAAGCTGACGCATCGCAGCTACGACGACAAAAATGGAGACAAGCGCTACATTACAGAAGTTGTTGTTAGTGACGTGCTGCTTTTAGGTAAGTAAAACCGGTGTAAGGAGGTTTTAGCCCTTTTCCGCTTTCCCGGCGGAGAGGGCTTTTTTACGTTGATTGATTTTTGGCGTAAACATGTGCAAACTTGAACTTTTCATTTCAAGACAAAGAAAAGTATTAATACAGCGCCCTCGCAATTCTGTATGTATTGGCATGCGCTTCAATGATAGCCTTAATATCTGGGCTGTAGCCGCCACCCATACTGCACTGTACCGGAATCTCCAGCTTGCGGCATAGTGACAAGACAAACTCATCTCGTTGTTTGCAGCCGTCAAGCGAACAGCCCAGTTTGCCAAGTTTATCAGAATCGAGTATATCAACGCCACTCAGGTAAAAGATGAAATCGGGCTTTTGCCGGTCAATTAGTTTTTGGAGTGTTCCTTTAAGAATAGACAGGTACTCGGCATCTCCGGTAGTATCGGGTAGGGCAATATCAAGATCGGATACTTCCTTCTTGAACGGATAGTTGCTTTTGCCATGCATAGAGAAGGTAAACACGTTATTATTTCCTGTAAATATTTCGGCAGTACCATTACCCTGATGCACGTCTAAATCTACGATTAGCACCTTTTTTGCCAATTTGTTGTTGATGAGATACTGTGCGGAAACCGCCTGGTCGTTCAGCAGGCAGAAAGCTTCGCCTCGATTACTATAGGCGTGATGCGTACCTCCGGCTATGTTGAAAGCAATGCCATGTTGCATAGCCTGATGTACGCCCCAGATTGTGCCCTGTGCAATACGCAGTTCGCGCTCTACCAGCTCTGCCGAAAGTGGGAAGCCAATTTTTCGCACTGCCCTTGGATCCAGCGTAAGGCTGATAAGTTCATCAACATAGGTTTTGTCGTGTACTGCCAGTATGTTTTGCATATCGGGCATGCCGGGTTCGTGAAAGTCGGTGGGTACTGCCGTTCCCTCGTACAATAATTGCTGGGGCAGCAGTTCGTACTTAATCATTGGGAAGCGATGGCCTTCCGGTAATGGGTGTTTGTATATGGGATGATATGCTATTGGGAGCATTTAGGTTGCTTTTAGGTAAAAATAATTATTACATTTAGTATCACAAATTATCTAATCAAATTCTTATAAATTATGAGTCAGGATTGTAAACATGATGGATTTAACAGGGGTGCAATATCAGGGGTTGTTGAAAAGTATGGTTGTTATATTGCAATGATAGAATCAGATCACTTACCATCATTTGCATATTCTATAGGTTTATATGAAAAATTTGGGCATCCTGACATAATCTGTTTCGGATTACATATCAATATGATGGGAAATCTTATTAATGAGGTTACAGCAATGATTAAACAAGGAAGTAAAATTCAAACAGATGTATCATATCCTGATTTTCTGGAGAATGTTGATGTAAAGTTTATTCCGGTGAGTAAATCCTTTTATGGTGATTATTTTGGTTATGGTATAAGATATTATGATGATAGTGATGATTTTTCGGCATTACAATTAGTATGGCCCGATAAAGAAAATAATTTTCCGTGGGAAGAAGACTTTAATACGGATTGGAAATTTAAACAGCCTTTACTTGACAGAGATACTGATTTTAAATTTTATGAAGAACGTAATTTAGGAGTATTTACAACCAAAGAGGTTCTTGAAGGCGATCCTGTTCTGTATGTTTATCATGATGATGATGGCGATTGGCAATTTCATACAACTGCCGACCCCGATCTTAATAATGCCATACTGGTGTGCCTTGAAGATATTGTAAAACGGGATGATTCTATAAACGAATTATTCGATCTAAAATTTGGTTGGTCTGCTTTTAGAGATAGCCAATCAGGAGAATGGAAACGATTGGAATGTGACAATTAGATAAGGTAATACATCTTCCAGATTATAACCAGTGCCAGCACCGTTGCAATAGTTGCGGCCACTACTTTAAAAAAGTTGGTTTTTACCGATCGTATAAATACCAAAGAAGCAAATACAAGCAGGATTAATGGCAATATACCCAAACCCTGAGCATTTCGCACTGCCGATGGATACTGTTCAAGATACCTTTTACTTAACGTTGCCGGATTCGTGTATTGGTTGGTTAGGTTTATCCATACAAAAATATCGCCTAATATAAACAGCAGCGACAGTAAGGCAATGAAAGTTAAGAAGCGTTTTGTATTGGTGTCCATACTTATTGTTTGTGGTTATCCTTATAAAGTTAACGAATATTTATAAGCTACTAAAAAGTATATAGCCGTATTTTTGCCGTGTATCTAGCAAACTGCTGCCTGACACGGTAAAGTTGAGGCAGTAGTCCTCAGGCTATAGTATTTAATAATTAGAATTATGGAATTTTTAGAACATTTAAACTGGCGTTATGCCACCAAAGCCATGAACGGCACTACCGTTGATGATACCAAAATAGAAACAATACTTGAAGCCATTAACCTGGCTCCAACATCAAGCGGACTTCAGCCTTTTGAGGTTCTGATAGTTAAAACAGATGAGCTTAAGGAAAAGATTTTCCCTATAAGCAATAACCAGTCGGTTATAAAAGACTGTTCTCACTTGTTGGTTTTCACTGCATGGGATGATTATACTACAGAGCGTATTAATGAAGCTTTTGAGAGCATGTATGCTGTACGTGGTTTTAGCGAACGTTGGGATGAGTACCGTAAGTTTTTGCTTAACACCTATATTGGCCGCGATGCCGAATTGAATTATCAGCATGCCGCACGCCAGGCATATATTGCCTTTGGTTTTGCTATTGCCGCTGCTGCAACCGAGAAAGTAGACGCTACACCGATAGAAGGTTTTGATCCTGATGCATTGGACGCTTTATTAGGCCTTCGCGAAAAAGGGCTGCGAAGCATTATATTATTGCCATTAGGATACCGTGATGCCGAGAACGACTGGCTGATTGATATGCCCAAAGCCAGAAAAGCTAAAAGCATTCTTATAAAAGAAATAGATTAAACGAAAGGCTCCCATTGGGAGCCTTTTTTATACTGCCTGATTTTGCGTTTTACTGTCGAAGAATAAATGGTCAAGACTATATGTGCCCGGCCCGTTAAAAAAGAAAAGCAGGAAAAGTAAAAAGAAATTAGATGCTGTTCCGCCGTTAAAAAAGTTTCCTTCAGACATATACCAAATAATTACCCCCATGGTTATCATAAGCGGAACCACAATAAGCCTTGTAAATAGTCCGAGTATTAAAAGTATTCCTCCTCCAAATTCAATAATTTTAGCGAGATAAGCACTAAATAATGGTGCAGGAAATTGACCCTCTTTCAGGAATTTTGCATAATCAAACATTAGCTTTTCGTCGAATATTTCTTTTCCGAACATAATTATTAGTATTCCTGTCGCTACCCTTATAAGAACGATACCATTTTGCCATGCAGGCGTCGCGGTGAAAATTTTTGCTTTCATATTTTATTTAAGATTATGAGGCAAAACTAAATATCACATTTTGCAGCGCGCGTAAAAGCTTGTAAAACGAATGTAAACAATTGTAAAATCTGTATTTTGAATACTATGAAGTGATTCAAATTGCTATTTTTGAACATGCTTAGATATTTCTCAATACTTCTTTTTTCAGTAACGGTTTCAATATTTGTTTATATGGCTTCCGATGCTTTTACAGTTCCCGAACAACAGCAAACAGTTTCCTTTAGAAGGATAGGGCATAAGTTGTTATTAGTAGGCAGAGATAGCACATCGAGAGTGCTTCCTGTAAAAAAAGTTTCAGATAATACATTTGAGATACATTTTGAAAAGCCGTTTACACTTAACCCCGATACACTTGTAAACATACTTAAGGCGGAAGAAAAAGTGGGGCTGCTTCCTGAAAGTTATATTGTAAACGTGCGCGACTACAAAGATAATATACACTATGCGTATAGTATGCCTTTGGAAAATGGTGAAAGCCCTCCTTGTTTGGCACGCTCGTTACCTAAAGCAAGGTACTACATAACCATAAGTTTTACACATCAATCAAATATAGCATGGCTGTCGGCAGGTATGTTGCCACTATTTTTAGTAGTAGGCTGGCAATTTTACAATAAAAAGAAATATAATTCTGTGAATAGTAAAAATAGTGATAAGGCTGATGATTATTTAAAAATTGGCGAGGTGAACTATTATCCTTCGCTTCAGAAGCTTACTGTAAGAGGGGAAAATATATCCCTTACAGCAAAAGAGGCTAGAGTACTAACCATCTTCGCCCAAAATATTAATAAAGAAGTAACCCGCGAACGCCTGCAAAAAGAAGTTTGGGAAGATGAAGGCGTGATTGTGGGCAGGAGTCTGGATATGTTTATATCTAAACTGCGTAAAAAGTTTAAAGACGAACCATCCATCCAGATAATAAATATTCATGGTAAAGGTTATAAGCTAATAGTGGAGTAATAAAAAAACAGCCGTACTTAAAAAGTACGGCTGTTGTATAAATAAGTCTTTTAACTTTTTTAGCTGATCACTTCGCCATTACCAACACCGTCGGTATCAGGATTAATAAATACCAGTTTTCCTTCGGCGTTTTGTGTCATAAGTATCATTCCTTGGCTCTCTACACCACGAAGGTTACGGGGAGCAAGGTTAACCAGTACTGTAACGCGTTTACCAACTACTTCTTCGGGCGTAAAGCTTTCTGCAATACCCGAAACTATAGTACGCACATCAATACCTGTATCTACCTTTAATACTAAAAGCTTGTTTGCTTTTGGCATTTTCTCGGCCTCTATAATAGTTCCGGTACGGATATCCATTTTCGAGAAGTCCTCATACGTTATAAGGTCTTTTTGCGGCTCTGCCTTTTTGTTCTCTGCAATGTTTGCAGTTTTGGTAGCCTCAAGGCGCTCTACCTGTTTTTGTATCTCTTCGTCTTCAATCTTAGCAAAAAGCAGTTCGGCCTGGCCTATCTGGCTTCCTGCCGGAAGAAGGTTTTCTTTAAGTGTAATGTCATTCCATGATAAAGTACCCTCGCTTATTCCGAGCATGGTTTTAAGCTTAGCTGCGGTAAACGGAAGGAATGGCTCAGAAAGTACAGATAGCGCAGTAGCAATTTGCAGGGCTACATACATTTGTGTTTGTACCCTAGCAGCATCTTCTTTGATAACCTTCCACGGCTCTTCGTCTGCCAGGTATTTGTTACCAAGGCGGGCAAGGTTCATAAGTTCTGTTAGTGCTTCCCTAAAACGGTAACGCTCTACAGAAGATGCTATAACCGCAGGGTATGCACGCATTTCGGTAAGTGTAGCCTCATCTACATCGCTAAAAGCGTTAGGTTGAGGTACAACACCTTCGTAATATTTGTTTGTAAGCACTACCACACGGTTAATAAAGTTACCGAAGATAGCTACCAGCTCATTATTGTTTCTTGCCTGGAAATCTTTCCATGTAAAATCGTTGTCTTTAGTTTCCGGCGCGTTAGATGTTAAGGCATAACGCAATACATCCTGTTTGCCAGGAAAATCTTCAAGGTATTCATGCAGCCAGACAGCCCAGTTTTTAGACGTAGAAAGCTTGTTGCCTTCAAGGTTTAGAAACTCGTTTGCAGGAACATTGTCCGGCAGTATGTAAGAACCCTCTGCTTTAAGCATTGCAGGGAATATAACGCAATGGAAAACAATATTGTCTTTACCTATAAAGTGAACCAGTTTGGTATCGTCACTTTTCCAGTACGGTTCCCAGTCTTTACCTTCACGAAGTGCCCATTCTTTAGTAGATGAAATATAACCGATAGGCGCATCAAACCATACGTAAAGTACTTTTCCTTCAGCTCCCGCTACAGGAACAGGAATACCCCAGTCAAGGTCACGGGTTACGGCACGGGGTTTAAGTCCGTCGTCCAGCCATGATTTTACCTGTCCGAAAACATTAGGCTTCCAGTCATTTTTATGGCCTTCCAGTATCCATTCGCGTAAAAATGCATCATAGCGGTCTAACGGAAGGAACCAGTGTTTTGTTGATTTTAATACCGGTTTAGAACCTGTAATTGTAGATTTTGGATTGATAAGGTCGGTCGCATTAAGAGACGATCCGCATCTTTCGCACTGGTCACCATACGCTTCTTCATTGCCACATTTAGGGCAGGTGCCAATTACAAAACGATCGGCAAGAAATTGCTCTGCCTTCTCGTCATACAGTTGCTCTGTAACCTCTTCAATAAATTTATCTTCATTATACAGTTTCTTAAAAAATTCGGAAGCTGTATCGTGGTGTATTTTTGCAGAAGTACGCGAGTAGTTGTCAAAAGAAATTCCGAAATCTTCAAACGACTGCTTAATGATAGCGTGGTATTTGTCTATCACTTCCTGTGGAGTAATACCCTCTTTCTTAGCCTTCATAGATATGGCTACACCGTGCTCGTCGCTTCCGCAGATAAATGCCACATCTTTACCCTGAAGTCTCAGGAAACGGGAATAAATATCAGAAGGTACATAAACACCGGCAAGGTGGCCTATATGTATAGGGCCATTAGTGTAAGGCAGCGCCGCAGTAACAGTATATCGTTTTGGATCTTGTAACATCGTGTATCGTAAATTTAGAAATGCAAAAGTACGAAATTATTAGCTATAATAATTTGCCGTTCCCTGGACTGTAACAGTAATTTATTTTACACTATGTGCAGCCAAACCACAGTTTGTTTTACTAGGTGTTTAACGCACGCACAAATGGGTTGATTTGTACTATTTTACTTCTTTTAACGGCGTGTCTTTTTTTTAATTATGTTTGTTTAAAAAACCAGCCGCTATGAAAAAAATGTACCTTATCGCCCTGTTATGGTGTGCAATAGCGCATGCGCAGGAAAAAACAAACCCCATACTCTTTTTAGATGGTTCAGGAGGCTATGCTATTGGCAAAATAGAAGGGCCTATGTTAAATGTAGGCTTACATTATCAGCACAAGAATGACCTGTTTACACTTAGATATCAATATGTCTCGGGAGATGACATTGGTATACTGGCGCCGTATCCATTTTATGAATTATTCAGGATTGATGAAGAGATCAACGAATATGCTGTATTATATGGCAAACGATATATTTACGACAATAGTGCGCTAAGTTTTTCTCTTGGTGCAGGCTATATAGACCACAAAGTAGCGTCGGCAGACAATAGCAGGGGATATGAGCATGATGGAAATATAGGGCTTCCGTTTGAAGTGAATTTTAAATGGTTTAAGCGCGAAAAAGCACCTTACCGTATTTATGGCGTACTACCTGTGGGTGGCAAAACATCTTTTGGAAATAGTTTTGGGTTTAAATTATCAGGTGCTGTCTCAAAAACCTCGTATATTGGCATCGGCTTATGCTTTGGCATTGGCTACCATAAAGAATATTAAACATTTTATAATGCCTTTACGCTTAGTTATCCTCCTGTTATTTGCCAATATTGCTGTTGCCCAGACTGTAAAAATTCCTCCATACCTTAAAAAGGGAGATACTGTAGGCATACTTGCTACAGCCCGTAAGGTAGATATGGCTCCACTACAGCCAGCTATTAAACTGCTAAAAAGTTGGGGACTAAATGTTGTAATAGGTAAAACAGTAGGACTGGATAACAATCAGCTGGCAGGGCAGGACTGGCAAAGGGCAACCGATTTTCAGCAAATGCTGGATAATCCTTCTATAAAAGCGATATGGAGTGCAAAAGGCGGTTACGGCACCGTGCGCATGATAGACAGGCTTAACTTCAGCAAATTCAAACAAAATCCAAAATGGATAGTAGGCTTTAGCGATGTTACCGTACTGCACAGCCATATTAATAATTTTGATATTGCCACGCTGCATTCTATAGCATGCATTAGCGTAGGCGGGGCAACCCCTGAAGCTATTGAAGGTTTAAAGAAAGGATTGTTTGGTGGTAAAATAGACTACACAATTCCGGCGCATGCCTATAATAAAACAGGGAAGGCACATGGCGAACTAATAGGCGGAAACCTCTCTGTGCTATACAGTATCATGGGTTCTCCGTCGGAAGCAGATTACAAAGGAAAGATTATATTTATTGAAGACCTTGATGAATACCTGTATCATATAGACCGTATGATGATGAACCTGGAACGCAACGGCTATTTTAAAGATGTAAAAGGTATTATTATTGGTGGAATGACTAAGATGCGCGATAACGATATCCCTTGGGGACATGATGCGCTGCAAATAATTCAGGATATCACAAAAGAATATAAAATTCCTATTTGTTTTAACTTTCCGGCAGGACATATCAAAGATAACCGCGCCCTTGTTTTTGGAAAACAGGTTACACTGGATGTAACCGCATCGGGATCTAAAATTACGTTTGACTGATGGCAGAGCATAACGACTTAGGCAAGCTGGGCGAAGAAATGGCGGTAGACTATCTGCAAAAAAATGGATACGCTATTTTACAAACCAACTGGGTATTTTTAAAAGCCGAGATTGATATTATTGCCAAAAAAGGAGATATGCTTGCCGTTGTTGAGGTAAAAACACGATCATCGGCAGAGTATGGTTTACCGCAGGAATTTGTAAAGCCAAAAAAAATACAGTTGCTTGTTAAAGCTATTAACGAATATATAATTCAGAACGATCTGGATGTAGATGTCCGCTTTGATATTATTTCTGTATGTAAAAACGGAAATGCCTTTGAAATCGATCATTTGGAAGATGCATTTTTTCATTTTTAACACGGAAATTTTAAGACATAACTACAAATAACTGTCCGTATAACATATTCAGAGCTATACACTTTTTAGTGTAAATACTGGCAAATCAGCTTGTAGTCACATAGACAATACTCACATTTTACATATTATTTAAGGAAAAGTCGTTTTGGTAAATTAACATTGTTAAATATTTAACAAATTGTTTATTTTTTTATATTTGTTGGCAAAACAGCTACAACTCAATTATTTAGGTATGAAGACAATTTCATCTGTAGTAGAGCACTACATTAAAACAAAACCATTTTTGTTGAGCGCGCTTTCTCAGGGTATTATTAACCTTACTTCGCTAGCGCGAAACATGATGCCGGAACTGGAGCAGGAACTTGGAAAGGATGTAAAGCAGGGTGCTGTGGTAATGTCTTTGAAGAGGCTTTCTGAAGATCTTGATTTTAGGGTAAATCACAAAATTGTAAAAGTACTAAGGGGCATTGGCGAAATAACAGTTCGTTCATCGCTTACAGACTACACTTTTGCAGTTTCAGACACTATCCTGAACAAACAGGCCGAACTTATTACCAGTATTAATGCAAACCCGGAAGTGTTTTATACATCTTCACGTGGTGTAAACGAAACTAATATTGTAGTAAGTTCATCAATGAACGCAACTGTAGACCGCCTTTTTGCTGACGAAAAGCAAATTGAACGTACAGAGAATTTAGCATCTATTACCGTTAAGCTTCCTAAAGACAACATTTCTACGCCCGGAGTATATTACTACATATTTCAGCGTCTTGCCTGGGAAGGAATTATCATCAGTGAAGTAATTTCTACATCGTACGAATTTACAATTCTTGTAAGCGAGCAGGAAGTAGACCTTGCCTTTAAAGTTATTAAAGACCTGAAGAGCCTTTAATAATTATTGCCTTTTAACACACACACACACACGAAACAATATACTAACCCTTCTTTTAAGAAGGGTTTTTTTAATTATTTTATATACCATGTTAATCGCATTATAAAACTACATATCTTTGTAGAGTGATTAGTCAATCTGTAGATAAAAGAAAAGATTTATTAGCGGCAGCCCTTAGGCTGTTCGTTCAGCATGGCTTTCACGGAACACCTACCAGTAAAATTGCTAAAGAAGCCGGTGTAGCCAATGGCACACTCTTTCATTACTACAAAACCAAGGAAGATCTTGTAGTTAGCCTGTATATAGATATTAAAAGCAGAATGTCTGAATACATATGGTCAAAAGCGGAAACGACTACGGATATAAAAGAACGATTCAGGATTCAGTTTACAGAGGTCTTAGCATGGGCGTTGCAAAACCAGGATGAATTTTACTTTATCCAGCAGTTTCATACCTCGCCTTTTGCGGGATTGCTTTCTCCGGAAGAAATTAAAAAACAAATCAGCAGAATCTGCCATGAGATAGAGGAGGCTATGCAAAGCGGAACCATCAAAAACAGGGATATAGAATTTGTGTTATCTGTAATGTCCAGCCATCTTTTTGGTATAAGCCAATATTTAACCAAAGCAAAACTTACAGACGTTCAAAAACAAAAAGTTATAGATGACGGATTTGATATGTTATGGGCTATGATTGCCTAAATTTTTTTAAAACATATAGAGTGATTAGTCAGTCTATATTTATATAGTGAACAAAAACAAATGAAAAAAAGACTTAAAAAGATATTTATGATACTAGCTATTGTAGTTGCACTTATTGTTGCAGGTGTTTTCGTTTTTATGCAGACACCAAAGTTTGGAAGAAAGCCCCAAGGCGAAAGGCTTAAAAAGGTGGAACTTTCACCCAACTATAAACACGGTTCCTTTCAGAATCTCAACCATACACCCGATCTTGCCGAGGGCGTAAGTATGGCTAAAGTGCTGAAGGAATTTTTCTTTAATAAAAGCAAGAGGGATAAGCCTAAAGAAGTACTCCCTACGCAAAAAACAGACCTTAAGAATTTAGACCCTTCCGAAAATGTAATTGTATGGTTTGGGCATTCGTCTTACTTTATTCAGGCCGATGGTAGAACTATGCTTATGGACCCTGTTTTTAGCGGAGCAGCATCTCCCATAAGCTTCACAACGAAGGCATTTAAAGGTAGCGATGTATATACAGTTGATGATTTCCCGGAAATTGATATTCTTTTCATATCCCATGATCACTGGGATCACCTGGATTATGAAACGGTGCTTAAGCTAAAGGGCAAAGTAAAAAAGATAATAACAGGACTTGGTACCGGAGAACATTTTGAACGCTGGGGCTTTGATCTTTCAATAATCGAAGAGCGTGATTGGAATGAAACTATTGATTTGGGAGATGGTTTTGTTGTGCATACCACACCGGCACGCCATTTCTCCGGAAGGGGCTTAAAACGTAATACAGCAATATGGTCGTCATTTGTTTTAAAGACGCCTACGCTGAATTTATATCTGGGTGGAGATTCAGGCTACGACACACATTATAAAGCCATAGGCGATAAATATGGGCCGTTTGACCTTGCTATACTGGAATGCGGCCAGTACAACGAATACTGGAAATACATACACATGATGCCGGAGCAGGTTGTAAAGGCTGCACAGGAACTGCAAGCTAAAAAGCTTATGCCGGTGCACTGGGCAAAATTCTCTCTTGGTCTTCACGATTGGGATGAACCGATACTAAGGGTTTCGGCAGAGGCCAAAAAACAAAATATGACATTAATAACTCCTATGATTGGCCAAAAAGCAAGCCTTACCAAGGATGAGGTGTTTACCGAATGGTGGAAGGGATTAGAATAAAACAAAAAAGGGTTAAGCAATGCTTAACCCTTTTTTGATAATTGTTTGTTTTAGTTAATTGTAGCATTTGAAACAACAGCTACAATTCCATCAGAATTTGCTGTTCCTTCTACAGATGCTTTCTGAGTATCCCCCTGAAATATTTTAATTGTTATTTTTTCTCCGGGAACTGCGCCAAAACCACCGGCAGAAAAGCTAACCGCTCTTGTGTCAGCATTTGCTGTAAATGTATAGCTCCACGGAAGTGAAGTTACTTCATCATTTGTAGCACCATTGTTAACTGTGTAAGTTGCATCAAGAGACTCTCCTGAGAATTCTCCTGTAATTTCATATCTGATTTCTCTTGAGCCTTTGTTATCATCGTCACTTGAACATGAAGTAAGTGAAGTAAGTGCCATAAAAGCAACAAGCAAATAAGTGATTGGGTTTTTCATTATATTGGTATTAAATTGTTAGTGCGCAAATATATATTTTCACTTTACTAACTATTTCTAAAAAAGTAGGATTTAACCTATTTTTAACCAATTTATAAAGGCTTTTAACAACTTTTAACAAGATGTAAATTTCTTATACTTCAAACACCATTTCCAGCAGATCCAGGGCTTTCTTGAGCGATTTGATATTTTCAAAAGTAAGAAGCAGCCTGAGTCCGTTTTTGGTTTGCTTCTCTTTCATTTTGGCCAGCGTCTGGTGTCTTTGCACAAATTGCAGCACCTTACGGAAAGCGGGTGACTGATAATAGTCTGATTGTTGGTCGCCTACAAAATATCCAACCATTTTACCCTGTTTAAGCACCAGCTTTTCGAGTCCCATCTTGGTGGCTATCCATTTTATGCGCATGCTTATAAGCAGCGCCTGTGCCTGTTTAGGTAACGCACCAAAACGGTCAACCAGTTTGGCTTCAAAGGCTACAAGGCCTTCCTCGTCTTTAATCGATCCAAGCTCATTGTACAGGTTAAGACGCTCGGTAATATTATTTACATATTCGTCAGGGAACAATAGTTCGAAGTCGGTATCAATCTGAATATCTTTAACGTATTCTTTTTCTGTCTCGCCTTCCACATCATCATACAGGTCTTTAAACTCATTTTCTTTAAGTTCATCAATGGCCTCATTCATGATCTTCTGGTAGGTTTCAAAACCAATTTCGTTTATAAATCCGCTTTGTTCACCACCAAGTAAATCTCCCGCGCCACGAATTTCAAGGTCTTTCATAGCTATGTTAAATCCGCTGCCCAGTTCGCTAAACTGCTCTAATGCCTGTATACGCTTACGCGCATCATCTGTCATTGCAGAATAGGGCGGTGTGATAAAATAGCAGAATGCTTTTTTATTGCTTCGGCCTACACGTCCACGCATTTGGTGAAGGTCAGATAGTCCGAAATTATTAGCGTTATTAATAAATATGGTATTGGCATTAGGTACGTCCAGTCCGCTTTCAATGATGGTAGTGGCTACCAACACGTCAAACTCTCCGTTCATAAAAGCAAGCATAAGTTCTTCGAGCTTTTTACCGTCCATCTGCCCGTGCCCCACGCCAACTTTGGCACCAGGAACCAGGCGCTGTATCATACCGGCAACTTCCTGAATATTCTCTATACGGTTGTTGATAAAGAATACCTGCCCGCCACGCTGAATTTCGTACGAAACAGCATCGCGTATTACTTCCTCATTAAAGCCTACCACATGCGTTTCTATGGGGTAACGGTTGGGGGGCGGTGTTGTAATTACAGATAGATCCCTCGCAGCCATAAGCGAGAACTGAAGTGTTCTTGGTATGGGTGTAGCAGTAAGGGTAAGGGTATCTACGTTTTGGGCTATAGTTTTCAGCTTGTCTTTTACGTTAACGCCAAACTTTTGCTCTTCGTCAACAATTAAAAGGCCAAGGTTTTTAAACTGAACGTTTTTATTTACCAGCTGGTGAGTACCAATAACAATATCAAGCTTACCATCGGCAAGGCCTTTAAGTGTTTCTGATTTTTGTTTTGCCGTACGGAAGCGGTTAAGGTAACTTATGTTTACCGGCATGTCTTTAAGCCTTTCGCTAAAGGTGCGGTAATGCTGGTAAGCCAGTATCGTGGTGGGCACTAAAATAGCAACCTGTTTGCCATTGTCTACTGCTTTAAAAGCAGCACGTATGGCAACCTCTGTTTTACCAAAACCAACATCGCCACATACCAGGCGATCCATTGGTCGTTCGCTTTCCATATCCGCTTTTACGTCGCGCGTAGCCGTAATCTGGTCGGGAGTGTCTTCATAAATAAAAGACGATTCCAGTTCGGCCTGAAGATAACTGTCGGGTGCATATTGAAAGCCTTTTTCAAGCCTTCTTTTTGCATACAGCTGAATAAGGTTGAATGCAATGTGCTTAACACGCGCTTTGGTTTTTTGCTTAAGCACTTTCCAGGCATTGCTGCCCAGTTTGTATATTTTTGGCGGTGTACCGTCTTTACCGTTGTATTTAGATATTTTGTGCAGCGAGTGAATGCTCACATATACAATATCATTATCGGCATATACAAGTTTTATAGCTTCTTGTGTTTTACCGTCTACCTGAATTTTTTGCAGTCCGCCAAATTTACCAATACCGTGATCTATGTGGGTTACATAATCGCCAACCGATAATGAGTTAAGTTCCTTTAGCGTAATGGCACCTTTTTTAGAGTAGCCATTCTTAATACTGAATTTATGGTAACGCTCAAATATCTGGTGATCTGTATAGCATGCAATCTGGTTTTCCTCGTCTATAAAACCTTCATAGATAGGGAAAACAATGGTTTTATACTGCTTACGGATATCTTCATGGTTGGCTTCGTCAAGGCTTTCAAAAATATCGTGAAAGCGTTTTGCCTGCGCCTCGTTACTGCAAAATATATAGTTCTTGTAGCCATTACCGTGATTATCGCTCAGGTTATTAAGCAATAAGTCAAACTGCTTGTTAAACGACGGCTGCGGCTGTATGTGGTATTCAAAAGTTTTTTGTGTCTTAAAGATGGCTTTACTACCCAGTTCGGCAATGGTAAAGTCTAAAGCCTTTTTTATAAAAGTTTCCTGGTTCAGGAATAGCTCTTCGGGTGATGCGTGCTTTATGTCTTTAGAAAGTTTGTCGAAAGCTTCGTTGGCTTTTTTAAACTGAACATCGAGCTGGGTAAAAAGAGCATCGGTATTCTGAATGAAAATAACCGTTTTTTCGTTGATGTATTCCAGGAAGCTTTCACGCTTTTCCTGTAACTGCTTGTTCTCAACGTTAGGTATAACTGTAATTTTGTTCTTTTTATCCAGCGAAAGCTGGGAAGCAACATCAAACGTACGAATACTGTCTACTTCGTTACCGAAGAATTCTATACGGTACGGATTATCGTTAGAGAAAGAGAATACATCGACAATACCCCCACGAACAGAGAATTCTCCGGGTTCGGTTACAAAATCTACACGGCGAAACTCGTATTCAAATAATACCTCATTTATGAAATCTATAGAAACCTGATCGCCAACAGCTACTTTTAGGGTGTTCTTTTCAAGTTCCTTACGGGTAACTACTTTTTCGAACAGTGCTTCGGGGTATGATACTATAAGTGCAGGCTTTTTGCGGGAGTTAATACGGTTAAGCACTTCGGCACGCAAAAGTATGTTAGCATTATCGGTTTCTTCTATCTGATACGGGCGGCGGTATGATCCGGGATAAAACAACACATCCTGGTCGCCAACCATTTGCTCCAGGTCATTCAGGTAATATGCAGCCTCTTCCTTATCTTTAAGGATAAGAAGAAACGGCAGTTCTGCCTGCCTGAAAAGCGGATCTATAATAAATGACAGTGCCGAGCCCAAAAGTCCTTTAATATGAATTTTGTTCTCACGCTGCTGCAGTGCTGCAGCTATCTGTTTTACTTTGGCCGACTGGCTGTATTTATCTAAAATTTCCGGTTTCACTGTTATGTTCTGTTACGTCCTGCCATAATTGCGGCAGGGTTAGGGCGTGGTGTTGTGGTTTGCGATTGTGGCGGCAACATATCGGGGTTTGCCATACGCACTGTATCCAGTGCTTTTAGCATTTCCTCTTCGCCTGTTTCTTTTGGTATTTCGCTTTTACGAACCAGCTCATCCATCTGATTTTGTAATGCTGTGGTTTCGTGAGTAATCTCTTTTATCAGGCTTATTACCTTTTTGTCAGGAATAACATCTACGTTAATATACGTTGAAAGCGATTGCGTTTTTGTAATAAGCACAGCTATACGTGAGCGTAGTTGCGGCTTGTTATAAAATGCAGGAATGTTGTTGTTAAGCTGCTGTGATTTGCTTACAATGTTTTTTGTTTTTTCCTTGTATGCAGTAAGAGAGCCCGTCGGTTTCTGGCTTATCTCGTCTATATACTGGCGCCATTCGTTCCAGGGATTTAAGTATTCTGAAACCTTTGGGCTAACAGGTGCTACATTAAACCTCCAGTTTTCGCTTATTACTTTTAGTATAGAATCGTTTTGTTTAGCTGTCTTTACAGTCTCGGCCCTGCGTTGTGCTTCGTCATCTTTGCACGAAAAAAGCAGTACTGCCGTGCAGCAAAGCATAATGAGTTTCAGGTATTTCATGTTTCAGGGTTGAAAAAGCAAATTTACAAATGTTAGGCCAATATGCACTTGCTGTGGGTTAATTCTTTGGAAAGTTTTAATAATGCTTGTGCTTCTTACATGATGCTTACTATAAATTACAATATTACAGTAAGGCTGAAACTGAATTTAATTTTCAGGATAATGCAGTGATGCGGCTTTTAAAATCACAATCTTTCAAAAAAATGTTACAACAGGGTAATAAGAGAATGAAAATGATAATGCGAAAGCAGTATATTTGTGGCGTTAAAACCAACAATTATGGCAAAGATTTTAATTATTGGCGCATGTGGCCAGATAGGTACCGAGCTTACCAAAAAACTTAGGGATGTATATGGAACAGATGCCGTAATAGCGTCGGATATACGTAAAGGAGATCCTGAATTTGTGGCTTCGGGCCCATTTGAGGTAATTAATGCCCTTGATTTTAATCAGATTGAAACTATAATTGAGCAAAACGGTGTAGAAGATGTGTACCTGATGGCAGCACTTCTTTCGGCAACTGCCGAAAAAAATCCTGCATTTGCATGGGATTTGAACATGAACTCGCTTTTCCACGTGCTTAACCTTGCCAAGGCAGGTAAGATCAAAAAGATATTCTGGCCGTCTAGTATTGCCGTTTTTGGCCCTACAACCCCAAAACAAAATACGCCACAATACACGGTTATGGAACCGTCTACTGTCTACGGTATTTCTAAACAATCGGGTGAGCGCTGGGCAGAATACTACCATAACATCTATGGTGTAGATATCCGCAGTATCCGTTACCCCGGCCTTATCAGCTGGTCTACGCTTCCGGGCGGTGGTACCACAGATTATGCTGTAGATATTTACCACAAAGCGTTAAGTGATGGTAAATATACCTGTTTCCTAAGCGAAGAAACCCGTTTGCCAATGATGTATATGGATGATGCTATTCGCGCAACGGTAGAAATCATGCAGGCGCCGGCAGAAAACATCAAGATTCGTTCGTCATACAACCTTTCCGCGATGGACTTTACTCCAAAGGAAATTGCAGGGTCTATTAAAAAAGAAATTCCGGATTTTACGATTGACTATGCTCCGGACTTCCGTCAGAAAATTGCTGACAGCTGGCCGCAAAGTATTGACGACAGCAGTGCAAGAGAAGACTGGGGTTGGAAACACGATTTTGACCTAACAGCAATGACAACCGACATGCTTGAGCATTTAAGCGCAAAAGCTGAGTAAACACAATATATACGTTATAAAAGAAACGCAGATGATTCAATAGATTCATCTGCGTTTCTCTTTTTCCTTCCCAGCCCTCTGCAAAGAAAAGGGGGGCAGCATCATTCAAGTGTTTGCAAATTGAAAGAGTTCCAATTGTCGGTTTCGGCTCCCTCTCCTTTGGAGAGGGCTGGAGTGAGGACTATAATGTTTTAAATAGATTTATTATTTCTTTTTCCTTAGTTTCTCAATCAGAGCATCTTCATATTTTGCTTTTACAGGGATGATGTCGTCTATAGCTTCGTTAGGAAAAGTCATGGACAAAACGTATTGTTTAATCTTCCATTCTTTCCCAACCTTTTCTAATACACCAGATCCCTGGCAGACTTTCATGTGCGTATCTAACAGCTCATTAAACCATACTGTTTTTCCGTCCTTACTAAAAAAGATGTTGCGTTGTAATGCTTTAAAGTCCCATGCTGCACCTTTGTCGAAATAAGGTTTAGAGAAAGCTTCAAATTGTTTCTTCGTCCAGTTTTCTGTAGCATCCGTCCCTATGTAAATACCGTCTTCAGCAATTTTATCAAAGTAGGCATTATAGTCGGCCTTACCGGCAGCAGCATGCCAGGTATCTAAAAACGCATTGATGGTTTTTGTTTCATCTGTAGTATTTACAGGAGTTTCTTTATTGAAAAAAAATACTGTTGTTGCAGAAAGCGATAGTACAGATAGTAGAAGATATAATTTTTTCATCGGATAACTTTTCGTTAAAAGTATAAAAATTATCCGATGTATAAATTACCCCAGCATTTCATTGTGCTGCGAAAGATCCAGCCCCTGTTGTTCTGCTTCTTCCGAAACACGAAGCGGTATAAACCAGTTTGTGACTTTATACAGCAGCATTGCTCCAAAGAAGGAGAACGCAGCAACCAGAACCATTGCCATCATGTGGTGGGCAAATATATTGAGTCCGCCATGCATAAGGCTTGCGTTTTCGCCTTCAGCAAAAATAGCAGTTAGTATCATTCCCATAATACCGCCCACACCGTGGCAGGCAAATACGTCAAGGGTGTCATCAATACGTTTAAGCGGTTTCCAGTTTACCATCATGTTCGATACAATAGCAGCTGCAAAACCAAAGAATATACTTTTAGGCACCGATACAAACCCGGCAGCAGGTGTAATAGCTACAAGCCCGACTACGGCACCGATACAGGCACCAAGCGCAGAAACTTTTCTTCCGTTAAGGCGATCAAAAAAGGCCCATGTAAGCATAGCAGAAGCCGATGCTATAGTTGTAGTAGCAAAAGCCATCGCAGCGGTATGGTTAGCCGATAGTGCCGATCCGGCATTGAAGCCGAACCATCCAAACCAAAGCATACCCGTACCTAATAATACAAACGGAATGTTGGTTGGTATGTATTCAAGATTTTTACGTTTACCCAGCGATAATACACCGGCAATAGCTGCAAACCCGGCACTCATGTGTACAACTGTTCCACCGGCAAAGTCTTTTACACCAAAATAGCTGCCCAACAATCCGTTAGGATGCCAAACCATGTGGCATAGCGGTGCATATATAAATAATGAGAAAAGGCAGATGAAAAGCAGGAACGATATAAAACGGATACGTTCTGCAAGTGCCCCGGTAATGATAGCAGGGGTTATGATGGCAAATTTCATCTGGAAAAGTGCAAACAGTATAAAGGGCAATGTAGTAGCAAGTTGCTTATGCGGATGCTCGTCTACATAGTCGAAAAAGGCAAAGTCGGTTGGGTTTCCAATAAGTCCGTAGTGGGTTCCTGCAATATCAATACCAAGCGGACTTCCAAATGAGAGGCTAAAACCGACTACAACCCATAGTAAGCTTATAACACCGAGGCAGATAAAACTCTTAAGCATGGTAGATATTACATTCTTTTTGCCTACCATACCCCCGTAGAAAAAGGCGAGCCCGGGTGTCATTAACAATACCAGGCATGAAGCTGTAAGCAGCCATGCGACATCAGCAGGGACAATAGCATCGGTTGAATTAAATTGTGAAGACGTATCAGTTACTGTTGCATGTTCCCAAAAAAGTCCGGTTATAGCAACAGCAGCAGTGATTAAAAAAGCGACAATCCAGCGTTTTTCTATTTTCTTTTCCATTTTACCCTATAAATTATGGGGTAAAATTAAATAATATATCAATTGGTTGTTTCGGTACGTGTAATTTTTAGGGGATTGATAACGTTTTTGTAGATTTTAACTGAAAAATTTCACAATCAATAATAATGCATTTTTGGCATTGATCAGATTTTTTTACTCATGTAACAAAATATTTTTAAGAAGTTGAGGTTTATTAAGTTACAAGTTTAAGTTTTGCTTTATGTAAACTACAGCGTTTATAGCACTGTAAGGCAAGGTTTACAATGAGGTTTTCCGTAAATTTTTGGCAAAGTAATTGTATCATAAAATTAAGTTAAAAAATGTAAGAAACGTTCGACAACCGTCTGTAAGTGAGAGTGTTAAAGTTGTAAAATTCTTTAACATTTATAGTGTGGGTATCGGGTATTTTTACAACATTTGTAAACTCAATCAATAATAAAAACCAAAATCAAACCAATCAAATGAACACTTTACAACACACCGTCGAAGACTTCAAGCTCTTCGAAGCAATCGCAGACATTGCGTTTATTGCAGGACAAAAAGGATTTTTCTCCGGAGATTCAAGAACAGACATTGCCGAGTTTATTACCTGGGCAAAAGAGTTTGAGGGTGTACACGAAGAAACCAACTGGGATGAGATCGATTATCAGGAAGCCATTGAGGCTTTCACAGGCCACAAGCTTAGAGTAGATCTTCAGTAATCCTTAGGTTGTTTAGCCCCCAAAACGGCTGCATTGTCTATCAAGGCAACGCAGCCGTTTACATGATAAGATAAATAATAATAAGATTTATCCTTATATTTGATCCAAACATGTACAAAATGGAAGAGGAATTACTATCAAAAATAGTTGAGTATTTTAGAGAAAATATTTTTGAGCAACACATGAAGTTAAGTTTGAAGAATCATTCAAGACTAAAATCATATAATATTAATCCTATTGTAGTTAAATATCTTTCAAAAGTATTAGATGATAAGTATAGTGCAATCGGAGTAGCTAAAGCACTATATTATCCAAGAGTATTAGGAACATCGATTAATACTTCTTTTGGCACTAGAATTCAAACGATGTTTGTTCTGTTGAATATAGCAGAAGGTTCTCTAATACCAGGTATGGATATTGAATTTATTGACAAGGTTGATGGTAGGAAAAAATGGTGTCAACTTAAATCTGGGCCAAACACAATTAATTCGGAAGATGTTAGGCCACTGATTAAAAAATTTACTGATACAATTAATCTTGCTAGAACCAACAGTGCGTTCAAAGGAATTAGTAATTCAGATTTTATAGTTGGAGTTCTTTATGGAGAATCAAATCAGCTAAGTATGCACTATAAGTCAATTGACAATATACATCCAGTTTACATAGGTGAGGATTTTTGGTATAGAGTAACAGGGTATCCAGATTTTTATAATAAATTGGTTTTAGCTTTACATGAAACAATTTCAAATTTAGATGCTAATGATTTTTTTAACCAAGGGCTAAATCAACTAGCGGAAGAAATCAAGGATTCTAAATTATTTGAATTTAACCTCTGATTATAATATCTGTTCAAAAAGGATACTATCGAATACCCAATCTCTTTTCCTAAATTAACAGGTACAGCATTTCCAATTTGCTTGTATTGATGTGCTGCGGATCCTTGAAATTCCCAATCATCAGGAAAGGTTTGGATTCGTGCGTATTCACGTACAGTAAATGGCCTTGTTTCTTCTGGATGACATCTTTCGGTTTGTTTTTGAGCAGGGCTACAAGTTAAAGTTAGGCATGGCTCATCCCACCCAATCCTTCTGGCCATCCCTGTTTTACCCCCACCAAGGTAAAAGCTTTTACCCATAAATTGTTTTTGTAAATCTAGAGGTAAATCTCTCCAATAACCCTTTTGGGGAACTAGGTCAAGTATATTTCTTTTACTATCGGGATATTTCGCGCCTACTGACTTTGGGACGTCAGTTTCGTATAGTGTGCCTTTTTTCAAAGCGTCAGCAAGATTGTAAATTTTTTTATAAGCCTTTGGATACTCAAAGTTGATATGAATATCTTTTCGTACACCAACGAGAATTAATCGTTCCCTTTTTTGTGGAACATTATAGTTAACAGCTTTCAAAACTTGTACAGGCATAACCCTATAGCCAATTTCATCTAAAATAGAAATCATGCCTTGTAATGTTTTACCGCCATCATGATTCAATAATCCTTTTACATTTTCACCAACACAAATAGGTGGTTTTACTTCATTAACAGCTCTTGCAAATTCATAGAATAATGTTCCCCTTGCATCTTCTAGTCCCAATCGTTTACCAGCATAGCTAAAAGATTGACATGGAAATCCCCCTGTAACAATATCAATTTGATTTTTATAGTTGGTAAAATCAAAGTTTTTTATATCTCCTTCAAGTACATTCCAGTTTGGCCTGTTTTTTCGAAGAGTTTGACATGCCCATTTATCAATCTCGTTTAAGGCAACACACTTAATTCCGGCTTGCTCAAGCCCTATTGCAAGTCCTCCTGCTCCAGCGAATAGTTCTAAAACAGTGTAATTATTACTTGGCTGTTCTTCGTTCGAAGTCTCATCACCATAATTTACTCCTACATCGTCTGTAAAAGGCAATAGCAATTCGGAAGTATAATATCTATGATTACTAATTGGCTCACGAAAGGCAACTAATTTACCTTCATCATCCCACCTTCTCAAGGTTTTTGCGCTTTTGCCAATTATTTTAGATGTTTCAGAAACAGAATATTTTTTATCCATAACCAAGTTGGTCAAAGTTGTACATTGGTTACAAATTTATATTTTTAAATCTAATTTTAAAATATGTTTAGATTTTGTTTAAATAAAATATTTTGTTATGAGAATCTATGATTTCATTTTCTATTTCTTTTACACATTGCTGTAATTTGGATTTAATTTTTTGCCCCCAAAATCTTAAAACTTTCCATCCTTTTGAAGATAAATATTCATTAACGTTTTTGTCGCGAATCATATTTCTTTCGATCTTCGATATCCAGTATTCCCTATTATCCTTTAATTTCAGCTTTTTTTGTTCCCAGTTATAGCCATGGAAAAATTCTCCATCTATGAATATTGCAATTTTATATTTTTTAAAAACCAAATCTGGAGTTCCAAAAATACTCTTATCATTTTTTCGATATCTAAAACCTTTATGCCACAAAGCCTTAGCTAACCTTACTTCAATAGTTGTGTTTTTACTTTTTATGGAACGCATTATCTTGCTTCGTTGCTCTCTTTTCATTAAATCGCTCATATTTATGTTTTTAGCAATATATATGCCAAATAATAATTGAGACTTCACAAAAAAAACCGGCCTCTAAGCCGGTTTTTACGTTAATGTCTTCCATGATGCCCGTGATGACGGTCTGGACCTCTGTGTTTTTTGTGGTGTCCGTGGTGTTTATCGTAATGTTTAACCACTCTTGGAGCAGGCCTGTAATGTTTTACCCTTACAGGTTTGTAGTAAGTGTAAGGTGTGGCGCCGTAATAGTTCTCAACAACTACTTTGGGACCGCGGTACAGGTTATAGTCTCTGTAGGCAACGGGCAGGTAAGTGCGGCGTGCCCATCGGCCACGGTCAAGATAAATATAGTGTCTGGTGTTAACATCATAATAGGTTTGTATCTCGGGCAGGTAGTAGTAACGTACTTCTGTGTGTACAGGCGGTGGGGGAGCCCATGCCGGTGGCGAACCAATATTTACATTTAGGCCAACGGAAACCTGTGCCTGTGTGCTGCCGGTAGCTATAAACGCTATTGCTATCAGCAATGTTTGAAACGTTTTCATGATCTGTCGATTTAGATTATTAGTTATGATGCTAAAACCAACTTTTGTGCCAATACTTTTTCGTTAAGAAAATTTTAGCAATACCGATCATATTGTAATATAAAAAAATCGGCCTTAGCCGATTTAGTGTTTCCCTTTATCATGGCCCTTGCCGTGACCTTTCCCGTGTCCCTTTCCTTTCCCTCCACCGTTGGGGCCTGCCGCCATTTTTTTAGCATGGCCGGGAGGCACACCAATATTTTTCTGTGGTTTTCCTTTATAACCTTTAGGGTATTTTACCTTGTATGTATTGTAATACGTGTAAGGTGTCGCACCGCGATAGTCTGTCATTACAACTTTATATCCGTTATAAAAGTTATATGTTCTGTAAGGAGCAGGCACTGTTACAGTACGCATCCATTTGCCATTGGTCAGGTAAATGTATTCACTGGTATTTACGTCATAATACGTTTCGATATCAGGTAGGTAATAGTAGCGTGCCTCGGTATATCCGGAAGGTCCCCATGCCGGAGGTGTGCCTATATTTACATTTACCGATACTTGCGCACTGGCGCCGGTAGAAACGATAAACGCTATTGCAACCAGTAATTTTTGGAAGGTTTTCATAGTAGTAAGATTTTGTGTTCACGTAAAGGTAAATCCAACTCCTTTGACAATGTAATTTTGTTAAGAAAAATTTAGGATACCGCAAAGGTCAATAACACATAAAATTTATTACTAAATTTACAGTATACTCAAAACCTATAGTTATGGAAAGCAAAAAAGAACTCACCGAAAAAATACTTAAGATAACGATACTTATACAGGAAAAATACCCTGAGCTTTCTAAATACCTTAGCGAAGTAGAAGACACCCTGCCTACTTTTGAACATCCGGATGTAGATGCAGAAGCACTTGCGAAGTATTATCAAACGATAGACGAAATGCTTAAGGATTACCTTTTAGAGCATCCGGAACGATAATATACGTATTCTCATTTCCCCTGCTTTGGAATGTATTAGGGGTGAGGCTAAAGACATACAAAAGTTAAACTTCCCTGAAAGCCCCTCCATAAATAAATAGTACCGTTGTAACTTTATAAGTACTCAATAACAACGGTATGAAACAACCCCTGCTGGCTTTCAACGATAAAGGTATCTACTGCGCTCAGGCCAATGTATATCTTGACCCATGGCGTCCGGTGGATAACGCCATTATTACGCACGGGCATAGCGATCACTCGCGGTGGGGGCACAAGCAGTACATTACCCATCATATGAACGTGCCTATTATTAAGCACAGGCTTGGTGATATTAATGTAACCGGTAAAGACTGGGGAGAAACATTTACCATTAACAGCGTAAAATTCTCGTTTCATCCTGCGGGCCATATTATTGGCAGTGCTCAGATACGCGTTGAATACAAAGGCGAAGTGTGGGTGTTTACCGGAGACTACAAAACAGAAGATGACGGAATATCTACTCCGTACGAGGTGGTTAAATGCCACACCTTTATTACCGAGAATACTTTTGGACTTCCTGCTTTTAAGTGGCTGCCACAGGCTGAGGTAATGACCGACGTTAATAACTGGTGGGCGCAAAATAAGGCAGAAGGCAAAACTTCTGTGCTATTTGGCTATACTTTGGGTAAAGCCCAGCGACTGCTTAAATACCTGGATACCGATATTGGCAAAATATATACTCATGGCGCTGTTGAAAACATGACGGAAGTACTGCGTACTATGGTCGATTTTCCATCCACTACACTGGTAACACGCGATACCAAAAAAGAAGAATTATTGGGCTCGATTGTACTTGCACCGCCTAGTGCGCATGGCAGTACATGGATAAGAAAAATGACACCCTTCGTAACCGGATCGGCTAGCGGATGGATGGCTTTTCGTGGTGCGAGGCGCAGAAGGGCTATCGATAAAGGCTTTGTACTAAGCGATCACTGCGACTGGCAGGGATTACTGGAAAGCATTAAAGCCACAGGGGCAGAGAAAATAATTTGTACTCACGGTTACAGCGATATATTTTCGGCTTACCTGCGCGAGCAGGGTTATGATGCGCGTACCGAACAAACTCAATATGAAGGTGATGAAGGCGAAGCGGAAACCAAAACGCCGACAGAAGTTAGTGAAGAAGGAGGTGAGCTATGAAGAATTTTGCAGAACTCATAAAAGCGCTCGACAGCTCTAATAAAACATCGGTTAAGGTTGATGCCTTAACGGAATACTTTCGCAATGCCGGTGATACCGATAGAGTATGGACAATCGCGATACTTTCACACCGGCGTCCGCCACGCCCTGTAAATACTACGCTACTGCGTATGTGGGCTACAGAACTGGCAAATATTCCGCTTTGGCTGTTTGAGGAATCGTATCACATTGTGGGCGACCTTGCCGAGACTATCGCATTGGTAATCCCTACAACGAAAGAGCATTCTGATAAAAGCCTGACCGAATATGTTCAGGAAATGATTGCACTCAAGAAGAAACCCGATGATGAAAAGCGGGAGTACCTGCACACGAACTGGCTGGCACTGAATTATTACGAACGTTTTGTGTTTACTAAACTTATTACAGGTAGCTTTAGAATCGGCGTAAGCCAGAAACTGATGACCCGTGCCCTTTCTAAAGCTACTGGGGTTGATGAAGATATTCTGGCTTATAAGCTTATGGGCGACTGGGATCCGAATCGTATTTCATTCCAAAATCTGGTGCTCGATGAGAAAGCGCAGGACTTCCTTTCAAAACCGTATCCGTTCTATCTGGCGTATGCCATAGAGGGCGAGCCCGAATCGCTAGGCGATGTTTCGCAATGGAGTGCCGAACATAAATGGGATGGAATTCGGTCGCAGACTATTATCCGCGAAGGGCAACTATATGTGTGGAGCCGTGGTGAAGAACTGGTAACCGATAAGTACCCCGAGTTCAATAATTTTTTGGGTATAATTCCTGACGGTACCGTTATAGATGGCGAAATACTGCCTTGGGTGGATGACAACATTGGTACCTTTAACGATTTGCAGACAAGGATAGGAAGAAAAACAGTTTCACCGGCACTGCTAAAAAAGACGCCCGTTATTATTAAAGCCTATGACTTGTTGGAATGGAATGGTGAAGACATCCGTCAGAAGCCATACGAGGAACGAAGGCAACTACTGGAGCAATTATACGAACAGGTACAAACCTTTGCGATTCCGTTACAGCTTTCAGAACGCATAACATTTGATAGTTGGGATGATGCCCAGCGTGAAAAGCAACAGGCACGCGAACTTAGAAGCGAAGGGCTGATGTTTAAGCGGAAAGACTCTCCGTATCTGGTTGGTCGTAAAAAAGGCGATTGGTGGAAATGGAAACTCGATCCGTTTGCTATAGACGCCGTACTTACTTATGCTATGCGCGGAAGTGGAAGACGCTCTACCCTGTTTACCGATTACACGTTTGCCCTTTGGCAGACCAATGAAGATGGCACAAAAGAACTTGTGACTTTTGCCAAAGCGTATAGCGGACTCACCGATGCCGAATTTCGACAGGTAGATGACTTCATTAAAAAAAATACGCTCGACCGTTTTGGCCCCGTAAGAAGCGTAACTCCTAAACTGGTGTTTGAGATAGGTTTTGAAGGCATATCGCTTTCCGGGAGGCATAAAAGCGGGGTAGCAACACGCTTTCCGCGGATATTACGTTGGCGACTTGATAAAAATATAGATGATGCAAACACTATTGACGATCTGAAAAATATGATACCGAAGTAAGATAAGCCACGAATTACACTAATTGCGTCACACTATGATTTTTGAAATTAATACAATTCGTGGCAAAACTATAACAAATGAACAGGGAACAACTATTTGATATTGCTAACGGCTGGTTTGAAGGCAGGGGATGGAAACCTTTTCCGTTTCAGACACAAACCTGGACCGCTTTCCTGCAAGGGAAACACGGCCTGCTTAACGCACCTACCGGTAGCGGTAAAACCTATGCCATGTGGTTTCCTGTGATTATGGACTATATTAAAAAGAATCCTGAGTATAAAACAAAGCATAAACCAGGGCTAAAAGCCATTTGGATTACCCCGCTTCGCGCGTTGTCTATAGAAATAAAACAGGCCGCCGAACGTGTTGCCGATGATCTGGGTACACAATTAACTGTTGGTGTACGTACAGGTGATACTTCTTCAACCGAACGTAGCCGCCAGAAAACCAAAATGCCCGACCTTTTGATTACCACGCCGGAGAGCCTTCAGCTATTGCTGGCTTCTAAGGGATATGATGCGGTGTTTAAAGGATGCACGGCCATAATTATTGACGAATGGCACGAGCTATTGGGTACAAAGCGCGGTGTGCAGGTAGAACTGGCTTTATCCCGTTTAAAAACCGTTGCGCCAAAAATGCGTATATGGGGAATATCAGCCACTATTGGTAACCTTCAACAGGCAATGGAAGTACTGCTTGGTCCCGACTCTGAAGCCCTGAAAAATTCGACCCTTATAAGGGCACACATCAATAAAAAGATAAATGTACTTTCGGTAATTCCCGAAAAGATGGATGCCTATCCGTGGCGTGGGCATATGGGGTTGCATCTTGTAGATGAGGTTGCAAAGATCATCAAGCAAAGCCGTACCACGCTGATATTTACAAACGTGCGTGCACAATGCGAAATATGGTATCAGAAACTGTTAGAGAAATATCCTGAGTTTGCTGGTGATATGGCTATGCATCACGGCAGCATAAGCCGCGAAACCCGGCAATGGGTAGAACAGGCCATACGCGATGAACAGTTGCGTGCCGTTGTATGTACCTCGAGCCTTGACTTAGGCGTAGATTTTGCTCCTGTAGAAACCGTAGTGCAGGTAGGTGGGCCTAAAGGTGTAGCACGCTTTTTGCAGCGTGCAGGGCGTAGTGGCCACCGTCCGGGGCAGGAGAGTAATATTTACTTTCTGGCAACCCATGCTATAGAATTGGTTGAAGCATCAGCTTTGCGCAGGGCAGTTCAGGAGACTGTAGTAGAAGACCGTGTGCCGTACCTTAACAGCTGGGATGTGTTGGTACAGTACCTCGTGACGCTGGCAGTATCAGACGGGTTTTATCCTGACCAGATATTTAAAGAAGTGAAAGATACGTTTTGCTTTCAGGGCATTAACGAAGACGAATGGCAGTTTTGCCTTAACTTCATTACCAAAGGAAGCCAGAGCCTTCAGGCGTATGACGAATATAAAAAGGTAGAGATTGAAGCCGACGGAAAATTTAAAGTGAACAGTAAAACCATTGCCTTGCGCCATCGTATGCAGATGGGAACCATTGTTGGCGATGCCGTAATGAATGTAAAATTTCTCGGCGGCGGATTTTTGGGTACGATAGAAGAATGGTTTATCTCTAAGCTCAACCCTGGCGATGTATTTATTTTCGCAGGGCGTAAACTGGAGCTATACCGTATAAAGAATATGGAGGTTTTGGTACGCCGTGCCGACCCCGGTGCCAAAGCACAGCATGCCAGCTGGATGGGTGGGCGTATGACGCTATCGGCACAAATGAGTGAATTGCTTCGGGAAGAATTGTATGCAGCAAACGGTACCAATATGTCGACGGAGCTGAAATCGCTTGCGCCGATGTTCAAGCGTCAGCGAAAGGAATCGATCGTGCCAACAGCAGATGAGTTTCTAATAGAAACGTTTAAGACCCGGGAAGGTTTTCATGCGATATTTTATCCGTTTGAAGGACGATATGTGCACGAAGCACTGGCAAGTTTGATGGCCTACCGAATCAGTTTGCTTACGCCTATAACTTTCTCTTTGGCATACAATGATTACGGATTTGAATTATTATCGGATAAAGAAATAGACATGCAACAGGTGCTGGATAACGAACTTTTTACGCCGCTACACCTGCACCACGATTTGCAGGCCAGCCTTAATGCGACAGAAATGGCAAGGCGAAAATTTCGTGATATTGCCGTTATAGCGGGATTGGTGTTTACGGGCTATCCGGGGAAGGTTGTAAAGACTAAGCATTTGCAAAGCAGTTCGCAGCTTATATTTGAGGTGTTTCGTGATTATGAACCAGAGAATTTATTGTTTCAGCAGGCCTATCGTGAAACCTTTGAACACCAGTTGGAAGAAGGCCGTTTGCTAATGGCACTGGAGCGTATAAAGCAGCAGGAAATAGTGTGGAAGCAATGCGATAAGCCAACGCCGTTTAGCTTCCCTATAATAACCGACCGTTTGCGCGAAAGGCTTACCAGCGAAACCCTGGCAGAAAGAATACAAAAAATGACGGCGAGTTATATGAAGGGGAGTTAATAATCTTCTTATTGTTAGGGGGAAAAACTTCATTTTAATATTTGGCATCAATACAATTAAGTATAATCTCCTGCAAGGTTTGGAGTACCTAGTAGGTGTAAAATATATATAAACCTACTAGGTACAGACCCCGCAGGTTAGTAAATAAGAATGACATTAGAAACAACCATAAACAATAACACATTTGTATTGCACTGCTCGGGGGCTATGTACTGGGTAGAAAAACGCATGCTTTTAATAAGCGATGTGCATTTGGGCAAGATATCGCATTTTAGGAAATATGGATCAGCATTGCCGGGCAACGCTATTTTTAAGAATTTTATCAAGCTGGATGGTGTCGTAGAATATTTTAATCCCGAAAGCATTTGCTTTTTAGGCGACCTTTTTCATAGTACCTTAAACAACGAATGGTATCTTTTCACCGAATGGGTAAACCGGACACAACTTCCGGTTATACTTGTTGCGGGTAATCACGATATTATTTCGCCCATTAAGTATGAGGAACTGGGTGTAACCGTTGTAAGCGAATGGACGATTAGCGGTTTTCTGCTGACACACAATCCTGAAGAACGTGAAGACTATTACACTATTTCGGGACATATACACCCGGCGGTACTATTGGCAGGAGCAGGGAGGCAGTTCTTAAAGCTACCGTGTTTCTTCCGTACCCCAAATCAGATCATACTCCCCGCTTTTGGCGAATTTACGGGAACGTATGTTATGGAACCTTCTGAAGAAGATACGGTATATGTAATTACAAAAGATATTGTTGTTGAGGTGGCGCGGAAAGAGCGTTCAAAAAATTAGCACAATTACAACTTACACAAAACAAGAACCGCCTCTTTACGAGGCGGTTTCAGTATTTAAAATTTTTTCAGCTTAAAATATTACCTTGTTATTCAGTCGGTGTGAACTTTCAGATACCAATATCTCATGAAGCAGTGCTTCGTTAGATGGTGTTTGTTTGGTAACCACTACAGAGTCTACAGAGAAAGCATTAAGTGCTTCAAATACAGATAAAGTATTTTCGGCAGAATCTTTACGCCCGTTGAACGGAAAGGTATCAGGTCCGCGCTGGCATTGTACATTAATATTGATACGGCCCAACTGTCCTGCAAGCTGATCAATGTAAAATGAAATGCGTTCCGGGCTTTCGCTGAAAATACTTGCCTGCATTCCGTATTTCGATTCGGTTACATAATCTACAGGAGCAAGTTCATCATCAAAAGCTACAACCGGAATAACCGGGCCAAACTGCTCTTCCCAATAAATTTTCATATCGCGATTTGTTGGGTACAGTATAGCAGGCTTCATTAACGAATACCCCTGATTACCGCCGCCATCTTCTGCATTGATTATTGCAGCACCATGTGCAATGGCATCGTCTATGCATTCTTTTAGGTAACCCGGTTTTTCGGGTTCCGCAAGTGGGGTAATAGCAACACCCTTATCCCATGGCATACCTAATGGCAGCTTGTCTATAGCTGCAGCCAGTAGTTTGTTGAACTCATCTACGACAGATGAATGTACAAAAAGTATTTTAAGGGCGGTACAACGCTGCCCGTTAAACGATAGCGTACCTGTAACGACTTCTTTTACGGTAGCTTCTAAATCGGCATCCGGTAATATTATAGCAGCATTCTTGGCATCAAGACCCAATACGGCGTGAAGGCGGTTTGATTTAGGGTGCATTTTTTTAAGGCTGTCTGCCACACGGCTTGAACCTATAAGTGCCAACACATCTATTTTGCCCGACTCCATAAGGAACGGAACAATGTCTCGTCCGCGCCCGTATACAGTATTTACAACCCCTTTAGGGAAATGTTCTTTAAACAGGTCTAACAGCGGATTGAACAACAGCGTACCATATTTTGGTGGTTTGAATAGTACCGAATTACCATTGATAAGTGCCGGTATAAGCATGGTAAAGGTTTCGTTAAGCGGATAGTTAAACGGACCCATACAAAGCACTACGCCGTAAGGTAGTTTTTTTATCTGCCCGATAAAGCCACTTGTAACTTTAAACATAGACGATTCATTGTGCAGTTGTTTCACTGTTTTGATCGTTTCCTCTATGTATTCGATAGTACGGTCAAATTCCTTTTCGGCGTCTGCCACGCTTTTGGCAATCTCCCATACAATTAGTTTTACAATTTCTTCACGATGCTCTTTCAGTCCTTTTGTAAAGCCTTCTAAAGCTTTAATACGGCCTTCGGCACCCATAGATGGCCATTCGCCGCGACCGTAGTCGTGCGCGGCTAAAGCCGCTTCCAGTGCCAGGCTCGCTTCTTTTTCGGTGGCAAGCGGGTAACTTCCTATTTCGAGCGGCGCCGGTTCCTGTCCGTCCTTCTTTACGAATATTTGCGAGTATACAGTATGTACGGGTCCTTCCCACGGGAGGAATTCACCATTAATAAGTATGCGTTTTTGATGCAGTGGCTGAGACAGCCTTACGCTTTCAGGGATGTCTTTTTCCTGCGGAAAAGCCTGTTGCAGATTATTTGTTGTTTGCATATAGAGAATTTTAGATATACAAATTTCAATAAAAATTGTCTTACAAAGATGTTAATAGCCAAACAATTACTTGTACAAATCAACCATATTATTGTCCTTTTTTACTAAAAATCGTTTTCGGTTGAAAAAAAATACGCAATTGCAAAATCCTGCTGACATAGGGCTGTCACTTACCACCCCTAAATTTGTATCAGAATAAAATATCAACCATTAATTTTTAAACGAAGACATCATGGAAACTCAGACAACAACAGTAACAGTAATGACATCTGACATTTTATTAAAGCATTGGCAGGGGCACAGGGGATTAACCCGAAAAGTGATTGAGGCCTTTCCTGAAAAAGACTTGTTTACCTTTTCTATAGGAGGGATGCGAACATTTGCCGACCTGGTAATGGAGATAATTGACCTGTCTAATCCCGGGATGATAGGTTTGGTTACCGATAAATGGACAGCCATGAAAGACCTGCCGCACCACTCGGGAGAAGGCATGCCGAAGACTAAGGAAGAACTACTTATACTTTGGGATGAAACGACACAACAGATAGACAGGCTTTGGGAACAGCTGACACCGGAACGTTTTACTAAAGCTGTACTTGCTTTTGGTATGTATCCGGGTACAGTATGCAGCACACTATTTTATTTTATAGACAACGAGATTCACCATCGTGGGCAGGGCTATGTTTACCTGCGTGCGCTAGGCGTTGAACCGCCTTTTTTCTGGGACAGGTCTTAATTGGGTTCAGCATCAATCATTCAAAAACAAAAGCCGCTTAACTAAGCGGCTTTTGTTTTACTAACTATATATAAAATATAAATAGTTTTTAGAACATGATAAATATCATAATCTGCTGAAGGTAAGCGAGGTAAATTTGTGTAGGTAAAATTTAATACACTTAGTTATGAGCACTTATCAAAAATATTTAGACAGTTATACAAGAGGTTTCATGGGGTTTAACACGCTTGCTATATTAGGCCAGAGTTCTTTGGGCGGATTTGCAGCAATGCTAGTACTGCACCACGGAAATTCATTATATCAAATGATTCAGTTGTTCTTTGTAATTATACTTACCAGTATATTTAACGGAACTGTACTGGCACAAATGAAACCAAAGTTTGTTTTTAATATGTTACTATTCACAGTCCTTTTTAATATAGCTGTGATTATAGCCAACCTATTCTTTATACATTAATTATCATCTGATTTATAGAGAAAAAGTCCGCACCATGCGTAGTGCGGACTTTTTATTTTACCAAGGTGTTTCACCAAAATCACTAAAGAATTTTCCTGTTGGGCCGTCGCTTCCTATAGTAGCGTATTTAACAATAGGTTCGGCACCTTCCTGTACCGATTTAGGACCCTGATGGTGATTGAAGTCGGTTGCCGTATATCCGGGGTTTACGCTATTTACTTTAAAGTTAGTGTCTCTCAGTTCGTAAGCCAACATAACAGTATAGGCGTTAAGTGCAGTTTTAGAAGAACAATAAGCTGTAAGCTTAACATCATAATGATCATAGTCAGGGTTAGTGTGATTTCCCAAAGAACCCAGGTCACTTGATACATTTACGATGCGTGGCTCATTTGATTTTTTTAATAGCGGAAGAAATGCCTGTGTGGTTTGTATCATGCCAAAAAAGTTGGTGTCAAATACAGTGCGAATGTTTTCCTGAGATACCTGGCTGGCTTCCTGCGGAAATATGCCGGGAATACCGGCATTATTAATAAGTACATCAAGATGAGGAATCTTTTCTGAAAGTACTGATGCGGCATTATTTATTGATGCTTCATCGGTTACTTCTATCTGAATTACTTCTACATCGTCAAAACCTTCGGCGTTAAGCTCGTCTATAGCCTTTTGTCCTCTTTCTTTATCGCGGCTGCCAATAAATACTTTATATCCTAAAGCCAGCAGTTGCTTTGCTGTTTCAAAACCAATGCTTTTATTGGCTCCGGTAATTAATGCTGTTTTTTTCATTGTATCATCTTTTAAGATTATAATGCAAAGGTGAAGCAGCGCAGCAAATAAAATTTTGCCATTTGGCAAAAAGCAATGATCAGATGTTTTTTCTGATCCTGCTTAAGGAAGACTGTGTAATACCAAGATAGGAGGCCAGGTTAGAAAGTGGTATCCTGTTTGCCAGGCCCGGATATTGGGTTAAGAAAGCAAGATAACGTTCCGAGGCATCCTGTGTGAGCATGACACTGCTGGCGCGGGCTTTAAAACCAAGCGCACTGGTGGATATTTTAGTGAATATCTCATTCCAGCCAATTATAGTATTGGCAAGATGGTGAAAATCTGCTTTTTCAAAAATAATTAAGGTGCAATTGGTGACAGCCTCTACATATACAGAGGATGGTATCTCGTTATAAAAACTGTCAAGGTCTACCACAAACATATTCTCTATTATAAAGTAGCGCGTAAAGTCTTCACCCTTTTTTCCGTAGAAACATATACGGAATACACCATCGGTTAAGAAGCCTACCCGTTTTGAAATTTTCCCTGCCTCAGAAAAGTATTCTCCCTTTTTAACATGAAGTTCAGTTGCATGCTGTGTTATGAGTTCTATTTGCTGCGGGTTTAAATTTCCAAATTGCAGCAGCTTGTTTATAATCTGTTCCATACAATAAAGGTAATAAATGAGGGTGCATCATTATTTGGCATATGGCAAAAACGCTTATATTTTGTGGTCGTTCTACAAAAATCTGTGGAATTCCTCAGAAAAACAGCCATTTGTAACATATTTATTTGTCTGTAAATAAAGTATTTAGGTGTTTTTGATTGCTGTGGTATGGTTCTTTCATTAACTATAAGCAGATAACAACAATATAAAATATAAGATTATGAAAAATTTATTTTTAGCAGCTGCATTAGTTTTAGGACTAGCAGTAAATGCACAAACTCCAGCAACACAAGTACCGGTAACAACACAAACAACACCTTCTACAGCGCCTGCAACAGCAGCTACAGTAGCACCGGCTACGACAGCCTCTGCTGATCAGGAAAAAGAATATACTAAAGTACAGCAGGCAGAGATTGCCCCGGAAGTGCTAAAAGAAGCGGTAGCTAAGTACCAGGGATATTCGTTGGTTGAAGCACTAAAAGCTGAAGACGGATCTGAGTACAAATTAGTACTTACTAAAGATGGTAAAGACGTAGCCGCTTATTACAAAAATAACGGTGAATTTATAAAAGAAGTTGCGGCTTAATAAACCGACTGCAAACAATTGGAAAAGAGGCTTTCTTGGGAATGCCTCTTTTTTTATGCAATTAATGCAGATTTACCTTATTTATCATCTACACTTATGTCAACGATATTCAATTCTTTTATATCGGTAAAATTCATTGGCAAACTTTCATCCTTTATTTTGTTGTCAATATCAGTAGTATATAGCATATACATGATCAGATTTCCTTTACCTTAACCGGTTTTGCTAATTGTACAAAATTTAACCAAATGAGCTGCTTTGATTGATGATGAGAAAGTGAATGCTACACGATTTATTTTTCCTTTCTATAAAGAAGCAGCAATAATCCCAGTGCAAAGAGCAGGCAGCTTAACACCATGTAAGTTCCGTTTTTTAATATAAAAAATGAAAAGCCTACTGCAGGCGCTCCGATTATTACCATTAACGAAGGTATTGTATTGGATTTAATAAAATTTAGGGCATGCATTGCTAACCCTACAAATAGTAACGATGGACCAATTATAAAAGGATATAAAATGGAAGGGGTATTGCTAATATGCTCGCTTAATGCTGTTCTCGCTATATCGTCGTTTCCGAAACTCCACATTATAAAGTCGATGGTACATAGCCCTATATGAGCGATAATGCCTAGCGTGGTTACAAAAGCTGCTGTGGTATTAAGAGTGTTCCTCGGAAATACTTTGTTAAATAAAAAAAGCAATATCGCGCCGACGAGGTTAAACCAGTGCGCAAAATCTATTGGCTCCTGAAAGTATGCTAGTTTAGAACCCTGCGCGAACATTATATAGCTCAGGACAAAAAAGAATAGTCCGATTGCACAAATACTTTTTGGGTTTATAGGTTTTGATTGTTTATGTGTTTCTCTATTCCCGCTATATGATTTGATTATTGATTAATGCCATTTTTACTTGAATAGAAAAACGAATATAAATAAAAAAGCAGCACATTGCTGTACTGCTATTGTTGTAGCCTCGCCAAGAATCGAACTTGGATCAAAAGTTTAGGAAACTCCCATTCTATCCGTTGAACTACGAAGCCATGAAAAAAAAAGGCCATCATTTCTGATAGCCTTTAGTTGCTCCCCCTCTTGGGCTCGAACCAAGGACCCTCTGATTAACAGTCAGATGCTCTAACCAACTGAGCTAAGGAGGAAACTGTATATTGTTGTTGTAATGTTCTAACTAGTGTTAGATTTTATTACATTATGTGTCGTAAAGAACTTGTTTTGCTTACTGGCGTAATGCCTTTATTGCGGTGCAAATATATAACGATTTTTAGTTTCTGCAAACAAAATCGGAAAAAATTTAAAAGAATTTTCGAGCTATAATCTCGTAGATATCTTTACCGAAAGTTAACACCATGAGGCTTAATAAAATAACCATACCCACAGTTTGCACTACTCCGGCAGCTTTATCATTTAATTTTCTTCCTGTTATCATTTCTGCTATGGTAAAAATGGCGTGACCACCATCTAATCCCGGTATTGGCAGTATGTTCATAAAGGCAAGACCAATTGAGAATAGTGCTGTAAATCTCCAGAAAAATTCCCAATCCCATGAAGTAGGCATGTTATTGGCAATACCCACAACACTCTTTACGTGTTTGTATGCACCTGTAGATGGGCGAAGGATAAGCTTAAACTGTTTTACATTATAAACAATAAGGCTATACGACTCTTCCATTGCTTTAGGAATGGCTGTAAAGAAGTTGTAGTGCTCTGTAACTGTATATTTAGGGTTGCCCGGTGTTACCTGGTATAAACCTACAGTGCCTTCCTCTTTGTCTACCTTAACCTTTATCTGTAGCGGGTTGCCGTTTCTTTTGATGTCAAGTGTAATAAATCCGCCTTTGTTCTTAAAAGCCTGCTCGTTTAGCTGAACCCTGTACATTAGTTTTTTTCCGTTTATGCCCACTATCGAGTCACCTTTCATAACACCCGCTTGTTTGGCAGCTGATGGAACAGGGAATGAATCTACCACGGTAGCATGGATAAGCGGATTCATAAAGTCTCTTCCTTCCTTATCAAGGATTTCTTTTTTATTGGCATCGGTAAGGTGAACGTTTATTTCTTTGCCGTCGCGAAGTACTTTAATGTTGTCGCCCAAAAGCACATCAAGTATCATACGGTCAAAGCGTTCCTGGTATTTTCCGTCTACGCTAAGTATCCTGTCGCCATTTTTAAAGCCAACGTTAAGTCCGGTTTCGCCAAAGGCAAGTCCGTTTTGCTGCACCACTTCTGTGCTAACATATTTTTTCCCGTAGGTGCTGTACACAACGGTATAAATAAACCATGCCAAAAGTATATTAACAATGATACCGCCAAGCATAATAATAAGCCTTTGCCATGCCGGTTTAGAACGGAATTCCCACGGCTGTGGCTCGCTTTTCATCTGGTCGGTATCCATACTCTCGTCTATCATTCCCGATAGTTTTACATATCCGCCGATAGGCAGCCACCCAATACCCCATTCCGTTTCACCTATCTTCTTCTTGAAAAGCGCGAATCCGGCATCCATAAAAAGGTAAAACTTTTCTACCCTTACCTTAAACATTTTAGCAGTTATGTAATGCCCAAATTCATGAAGAATTACAAGTATCGACAACATGAGAACTAATTGGGCAATCTGTACGAGTGTATCCATTTTAAAGTATTAAATTCCTTATATAAACGCACAAAAATAGTGTTTTCTGTTTTACAGTGATTACTTTAATTGTAGCGTTAAGGGTTTAAATGTTTGTTAATAATTAAATTTTACCCTTGCAGTTTAAATTTTGTAGGGTAAATTTACCGTACGCGTATTTACTTGCAAAGGGCGAGCCCCTTATAATACTGCCTACCGCGCCATTTTTGGCTTCACCTTAACTACTAAAAGATAAAACTTATGGCTTCACCATTGTTTTCGCTATTACAGATAAAAAGCATCATTTTAAAAAACAGAATCGTAATATCTCCTATGTGCCAGTACTCTGCCGAAGACGGCTTTGCTAATGACTGGCACCTTGTACACCTTGGCTCGCGTGCAGTGGGCGGTGCAGGGCTTATCATCCAGGAAGCTACAGCAGTATCGCCGGAAGGCAGGATATCGCCGGAAGACCTGGGTATCTGGAAAGATGAGCACATAGAAAAATACAAACAGATAACATCGTTTATACTTCAGCAAAATGCATTCCCCGGAATACAGCTGGCACATGCAGGCCGAAAAGCAAGTACATCGTCACCTTGGCAGGGAAACAGGAAACTAACGCTTCAGGAAGATGGCTGGCAGACTGTTGCGCCAAGTTCTATACGCTACCATGACGAAGAAGCATTGCCACCCCTTGAACTGGATGCCGATGGTATAGCCAAGGTTATTCACGATTTTAAATTGGCAGCAGGGCGTGCACGCGAAGCAGGCTATAAAGTACTTGAAATTCACGCTGCGCATGGTTACCTTATTCACCAGTTCCTTTCGCCGCTATGCAACCAGCGTACCGACAAATACGGCGGAAGCTTTGAAAACCGAATCCGACTTCTTTTAGAAATACTTGATGCTGTAAAACTGGAATGGCCGGGCGACCTGCCATTGTTTGTAAGGATTTCCGGTACCGACTGGGCTGAAGGCGGATGGAATGAAGACGACTCTGTTGCGCTTGCTAAAGAGCTTAAGCAAAATGGTGTGGATATAATAGACTGTTCATCGGGTGGAGCAGTTTCGCATCAAAAAATACCTGTAGGGCCAAACTACCAGGTGCCAATTGCAGAACGTGTTAAGAAAGAAGCACACATTTGCACGGGAGCTGTTGGACTTATAACCGAGGCAGAACAGGCAGAAGAGATAGTAAGCAGTGGCAAGGCCGATCTGGTTTTCTTTGCCCGTGAAGCACTTCGTGACCCTTACATCGGACTCACTTTTGCCCACGACCTGCATAACAAACAGGTAATGTGGCCTAAACAATACGAACGCGCTAAACTACAGGATTAAGTTTTCAGTGATCAGTCGCAATTTTCAGTTTTGTCAATCTGACGAAGGAAGAGTCGCTGAATACTGCTTTAGAATTTATTAATAAATATAATGCCTCTCGCTCCCCTCTCTTTCGGAGAAGGGGTCGGGGGTGAGGAGAAAAAATGAAAAAAATTAAAACAGCACTGCTGTCTTACGGAATGTCGGGGCGCGTATTTCATGCGCCATTTTTAACGCTTCACGAAGGCTTTGAGCTTATAGGTTCATGGGAGCGCAGTAAAAAACTAATACAAAACGATTACCCACAGGTAAAAAGCTATAGTTCGCTTGAAGAACTTTTGGCAGACGATGTAGACCTTGTGGTTGTAAATACACCCGTAGAAACCCACTACGAATTCGCAAAAAAGGTTTTACTTGCCGGCAAGCACGCATTGGTAGAAAAAGCGTTTACCACAACAGCGGCCGAAGCAGAAGAGCTTAATACAATAGCCAAAGAAAAAGGGTTGAAACTAACCGTATACCAAAACCGCCGTTGGGACAGCGATTTTAAAACGGTAAAGCAGGTGGTAGACCAAAAGCTGTTGGGCGATATTGTTGAAGCAGAGTTCCATTTCGATAGATATAACCCAAACCTTAGTCCTAAAACCCATAAAGAAACTGCAAATGCAGGTGCCGGGGTATTGAGAGACCTTGGTCCGCATATTATAGATCAGGCATTGCATTTATTTGGCTATCCTGAAGCTGTGCATGGCGATGTAAGGATAACAAGAGAAAACTCATTAGTTGATGACTGGTTTGATATTACACTATACTACCCTGAAAAAAGGGTAAGGCTTAAAGCCGGATTTTTTGTGAGGGAAGCAGTTCCTGCCTACGTTGTCCACGGTAAGAAAGGATCGTTCCTAAAAGAGCGTGGCGATATTCAGGAAGATGTGCTTAAAACAGGCGAAAAGCCAAACAGGAATGAATGGGGTACAGAGCCGGCTGGTAAAGAAGGATTGCTGCATACCGAGATAAACGGCAAAGAAGTACGTAAAACCATACCTACGCTTCAGGGTAATTACTACGATCTGTTTGATGGTGTTTACCTAGCCATAACAGAAGATAAAGAAGAACCTGTAACTGCTGCAGATGGTATTAAGACCATGAAAATTATAGACGCCGCAAGTGCGAGCAGCGAACAGAAAAAAATTATAGCATTAAAATAAACACCATGGAAAAAAGACAGCTTGGCAATACGAATTTGCACGTGTACCCTGTAACTTTTGGGGGCAATGTTTTTGGATGGACGATAGACGAAAAACAATCTTTTGAGATACTGGACGCCTTTACAGGTGCAGGTTTCAATTTTATAGATACAGCCGATGTATATTCACGATGGGCTCCCGGAAACGAGGGAGGAGAATCGGAAATTATTATTGGCAACTGGCTGAAGAAAAACAACAACCGTGATAAAGTTATCATTGCTACAAAAGTAGGCAGCGATATGGGTAATGGTAAAAAAGGATTGGCTAAAAAGTACATTATTCAGGCAGCTGAAGACTCACTTAAAAGATTGCAGACCGATTATATTGATTTATACCAGACGCACTTTGATGATGAATCTACCCCGATAGAAGAAACACTTGAGGCCTATGCCCAATTGATAAAAGAAGGTAAGGTACGCCACATTGGTGCATCTAACCTTAGTGCCGACAGGCTTAAAGAATCGTTACAAACAGCTTTTGAAAATGGTCTTCCTGCGTACGAAACTTTTCAGCCGCATTACAACCTGTACGAGCGTGAAGTCTTTGAAAACGGACTTGAGCCTGTATGCCTGGGCAACAACCTTGGCGTGCTGAACTATTATTCGCTTGCCAGCGGATTCCTTACCGGCAAGTACCGTTCTAAAGATGACCTGAACAAAAGTCAGCGTGGCGGGGGTGTAGAAAAATACCTTGACGACCGCGGGTTTAAAATTCTTGCTGCCCTGGATGAAGTTTCTGCCGAGCTGGACGCAAATCCTGCAACGGTGGCGCTGTCATGGCTTATACACAGGCCATCGGTTACGGCGCCAATTGTAAGTGCCACCAGCACCAAACAATTAGACAGCATAATCAAAGCACCGGATTTAGCCATAACGGCAGACCACCTGCATTTCTTAACATCAGAAAGCGCGTGGTAAGTTTGGCAATTTGTTTTTAGTAAACGCTCTACAATATCCTACTCGCTCCCCTCTCTAACTGAGAGGGGCCGGAGTGAGGCCTAAATAAAAAAAATGAAAATATTCACAACACGACAACTTCCCGACCCTGTTCTTAAAACCCTTAAAATTGAAGGCGCAACTGTAAACCTATGGCAAGAGAAAAGGGAACTTACCAAAGAAGAATTTATAGAAAATGCCAAAGATGCCGAAGGGCTATTTGTTATGGGCGGTTTTAAAATAACGGAAGAGATTATTCACGCTTTACCGGATTTAAAGGTAATTTCATTAATGTCTGTTGGTTATGATAATGTAGATATCAAAGCGGTCACAAAGCGTGGCATTGGTGTTGGGCATACGCCCGATGTATTAAGCCAGGCTACTGCCGATACAGCTTTTTTACTGATGCTTGCCACTTCGCGAAAAGCATTTTACCACCATAAACGTATTCTTGATGGCAACTGGAAGTTTTTTGACCCGATGGCGAATGTGGGTATTGATATCAGGAACAAAACATTAGGTGTTTTCGGTTTGGGAAACATAGGTTTTGAGATGGCAAAGCTCTGTAAAAATGCCTACGGGATGGATGTTATTTACCATAACCGCAGCAATAATGAACAGGCCGAAAAAGAACTCGGAGCTAAAAAAGTATCATTTGATGAATTATTAGAGCAGAGCGACATTATATCTGTACATGCTAATCTTACTCCCGAAACGAAAGAGGTATTTAATGCATCGGCTTTTGCCAAAATGAAGCCTAATGCCATATTTGTTAATGCAGGGCGTGGCGGTATTCATAACGAAACCGATTTGCGTGCTGCCCTTGAAAACGAAACTATTTGGGGTGCAGGACTGGATGTTACCAACCCTGAGCCTATGGATAAAGATAACCCATTACTGAGTATGCCTAACGTGTCGGTATTGCCGCATATTGGGTCGGCAGTAAAAGAAACCAGGGAAGCAATGCTGGAGTTGGCTACCAGAAATATATTGGCGGGACTAAAAGGCGAAAAACTGCCTGCGTGTGTAAACCCCGAAGTGTATAACAAATAAACTATGGAAACATTTCAATTTCAATTTGAAGACGACGGCAAGATACCCAACAGTGTTTTTCCGCTTATTATTTATAAAAATGCCTTTCCGTTTGCCGATTACCTGGATAATGTAATGGAAAAGGCTTTTGCCAGGCACAACTGGACAAACTCTTGGCGCGATGGTGTGTATCCGTACCATCATTACCACAGTATAAGCCATGAGGTTTTGGGAATTTATAAAGGTTCGGCAGAATTGCAGTTGGGTGGTGAGAACGGCAAGAGGGTCGATGTCGTTGCCGGAGATGTAATAATTATTCCTGCGGGAACCGGGCATAAGAAAATTTCGGCTACCGATGATTTTGCTGTGCTTGGGGCATATCCTGACGGGATGGATTATGATCTTATGAAAGGTGATGAGGGCGACCGTCCTGCTGCTGACGACCGTATTGCTAAAGTACCATTCCCCGACAACGATCCTGTTTTGGGCGAAAGGGGAGGTATAATAGAATTCTGGAGATAAAACCTGTTCAAAAATCAATCAAAATGAAAAAATTACTGTTTGTACTGCTTGTTGCTTCATTTACTTCGGCTTTTGCCCAAAAAAATATTGAAGCTACAGGCATTAGGATGGAAAATATAAAGTACCCGTTTCCGGTAAAAGAACTTACGCTTAAAATACAGGGTCAGGATGTAAAGATGGCTTATATGGATCTTCAGCCTAAAAAGCCTAACGGAAAGACGGTAGTTTTGCTGCACGGTAAAAACTTTCCTGCCATGTATTGGGAGGATACTGCCACAGATTTAGCGAAAGACGGTTACCGTGTTGTAATGCCAGACCAGATTGGTTTCGGGAAATCGTCAAAGCCTGGAAATATTCAGTATACGTTTCAGCTGTTGGCGCAAAACACTAAGACTTTATTAGATACGCTAAAACTGGAAAAGGTAAATGTAGTAGGCCACTCTATGGGTGGTATGCTGGCAACACGCTTTTCGCTGATGTATCCTGAAACTGTTGAAAAACTTATTCTTGAAAACCCAATAGGGTTGGAAGACTGGAAAACTGTGGTGCCCTACCAAAGTGTAGACGAATGGTATGAGGGCGAATTAAAACAGGATTACCACAAGATGAAAGACTATCAGCTTAAATTCTATTATGATAATAAGTGGAAGAAAGACTATGATAAGTGGCTGCTGCCTGTTGCAGGATGGACGGTTAATAACGACTACGCTATTGTAGCTAAAAGTTCTGCCCTTACGTACGACATGATATTTACGCAACCGGTTTGTTATGAATTTCAGAATCTTAAAATGCCTGTACTGCTTATAATAGGACAGCGCGACCGTACTGCATTAGGTAAAGGCAAAGCACTAAAAGAGGTTCAGGAAACCCTTGGCAACTACCCCGAGTTGGGTAAAGAAACCGCACGAAAAATACCAAATGCAAAATTATCTGAACTGGATAATGTAGGCCACCTGCCACATATAGAGGCGTATAATAAATTTATAGGTCCGCTTAAAGCATTTTTGCAGCAACAATAGTAATTTTGCACCCATGGAGGGAGAAGTAAAAATAACCGATAAGCCGAATGGTGCACTGGCGTATAAAAAAGCGTATAAGGATGTAAGAGCATCTTACCTTAACCGGGTGCGCTGGGCGGTTACATTATTCTACTTTTCTATGGGATTAAACTTCGCCACCTGGGCAAGCCGTATTCCCGATATTAAGATGGCGCTTGGACTTACCGAAGGCGATTTGGGTACCATGTTATTCTCTATACCGGTGGGGCAGCTTTGTATTATGCCGTTTTCGGGCAGGCTGGCTGTAAAATACGGCAGCCACAAAACAGTGGTTATTGGTTTGAGCCTGTATGTAACCACACTAATTTTTTTGGGTTTTGCAGAACAAAAATGGCAACTGGCATTGGTGCTGTTTTTCTTTGGCGTATGCAGTAATCTCACTAATATATCTGTCAATACGCAGGGGATTTATACCGAAGGGCTTTTTAAACGGGCGGTGATGTCGTCGTTTCATGGTGCCTGGAGCCTCGCCGGATTTACCGGCGCACTTATAGGTATTGGTATGAAAGCACTACATTTAACCACTTCTGTACATTTTATAATTGTGGCGGTAGCGGTATGGATTGTTATCCTGCTGAACTATAAATACCTTGTAAAAGTAAAAAGCCAGCCCAAACCTGCCGAAAAGAAAAAGCTATTCTCTAAACCCGATACCGTATTGCTTTGGCTTGGAGTTATGTCGTTTTGCTGTATGCTTAGCGAGGGCATAATGTTCGACTGGAGTGGGGTGTATTTTAGCGATGTTATAAAAGCCGATGGCCCGCTGGCGGTATTGGGCTATGCATCATTTATGGCGATGATGGCAACCGGCCGTTTTCTTGGTGATAAAGCCATACGAAAACTGGGCAGGAAAAAAGTGCTTATCATTAGTGGGTTTCTAATTTCTACAGGTTTATATACAGCGGTACTGTTTCCGTATATAATTCCTGCTACATTTGCTTTCATGCTTGTAGGCCTTGGTGTAAGTACTGTTGTGCCGAGCGTTTACAGTATTGCAGGAAGGCGCCCTAATATAGAGCCGAGTATTGCGCTGCAAACTGTGTCGAGCGTAAGCTTTTTAGGCTTTATGCTTGGCCCTCCGGTTATAGGCCACGTGGCACACTTAACCAGCCTGAGGATATCGTTTGCAATAATAGGAGTGTTTGGTGTTATGATCGCTTTTTTAGTATACAGGGTAAAAGCTATTACCGAATAAAAATCCTAAATATTCCTTAAAGCCCCGTTTTTTCCTAATTCTTTCCCATTTGCGCCAATAGTTTTGGTATCAAATGAAATGAATTATGAAGAACATCATCACAATCCTCTTACTTACACTATCTGTTTTTTCTGCGAATGCACAACAGTTAAAAGACTCTGTTGTACCACCTGCAAAACCATTAAAGCTTAGCCATGCAGAGCCTCTTTTTATAGATCTTATCCGTGACCTTGGCGCACGCAAAGGCGAGAAAGAAATTAATGTAGGTTTTGGTGTTAACGACGAAAAGCAATACCTGTCTTACACTGGTTTTGTGGAGTACGAATTTGCTGTTGCCAACAGGCTTGGACTTGAGATAGAAGTACCTTTTGAGATATACCAACACAACCATCAGCAAACGCTATCTATGCCCGATAACAGGATAGAGGGTGTTAAGCTGGCTACTCAGTATACATTTATGGTTTCAGAAAAATACCAGACTTCTATGGCGGTAGGGTATATTCAGGAATTTGAATTGTCTTCGTTTTCAGATATCGATCATAACGGAAGGTTGTTTGAAGGAACATTATACAACCCTATATTTATTGCTGCAAAACGCTGGACACCAAATATCCATACCCTTTTGTATACTGGGCCTGTTTTTGAACAATTTTTTGCCACTAACACTTGGGAAACATCTGCACAGGTAAATGCTAACCTGCACTATGTTTTTACTGGCGGTAATTTTGTCGGATTGGAAACCAATATGGAATTCTCTCACGAAAAGCCATCGTTTGTATTCAGGCCGCAGTTTAAGCTTCAGTTTTCTAAAAAAGTAAGTTTAGGATTTCTGGCAGGAATACCCGCAACCAATCATTCGCACCAGGGGCTAAGCGGTATGACAAGGTTAATATGGGTGCCCTAATCCGGAATAAATAATCTGCGTAGATTCGCCGTTATCCGCGTCATCTGCGTTCCAATAAAATCATCAATTCTTAATAAATTTTAAATCGGTTTTACCTTTGGTTGTTTGCAGCGCAATAAAATAAACGCCATTGGCAAGGTGCGAAACATTCCAGGTGGAGTATCCATATGATTCGCCTACTTTCTGCCCTATGGCATTAAAAAATATCGCTTCCTGTGGTAAAACGCCACCCGGCAGGATAGCAGAAATTGTATTGCCTGTTGGGTTAGGTGATAGGTAAGGCGTAAAATAATTACCTGTAAAAACTTCGACAGTATTGTTTCCTGAAATGATATCCCTGTCGGGATCAAATGCTGCATCTGCAACTTCAAAAGGAACGTCGACGGTAAATTCCTGTCCGTTTTCTATGTTCTCCAAATTTACGTAATGGAGTTGTTGTTCTTTCCCTGTGAGTAATATGGTAACAGGCATTTTAAAGAAACTTACGGAAGGGCTGGACTGCGATTGATTTATATTGATCTTTGCTTTTCCTTCTTCCCTGTTTTCGACAGTTATGTTGTATATGGGGAAACCTTCTTTATATATCCAGTCATTAAAAAAGTCTGTAAGTTTAAGTCCTGATGCTGCTTCCAGGTGCGCCTGTAGCTGCGGTGTTTTTGCGTAGGCATAAGCAAGTTCAGGATCGGCAAGGTAATTTTTAAGTGCATGAAAAAACACGTCGTCGCCTAGTTTATGGCGTAGCATGTGTAAAACCATTGCGCCTTTATTGTATGTAAGCCTGCTGCTGAAAATACGTGAAGAACTCAGCGTGTCGGTATCTGTAAGGTAAACAGACCCACCTGACTGCGATGTTATATTATTTATGTTTGAGCCTTTCCAGCTTCTAAAGGCATCAAAACCGTCAAGGTGTTCAACAACCAATCCGGACAGATACGTAGCAAAACCTTCATTCAGCCAGATGTCTTTCCATGATCCACAGGTAATTTTATCACCAAACCACTGGTGTGCCAGTTCGTGGGCAATAAGGTTTCGGCCAAAACTTCCCATAAAAGAAACTGTTGTGTGTTCCATTCCTCCGCCAAAACCGCATTGGGCATGCCCGTATTTTTCAAGATGGAAAGGATAGGTTTCAAAACGTTCCTCAAAAAAGTTCATTATTGGGATGGTAACGGCGAGGCTTTGTTCGTTTTGCGCCTGTGTTTCCGGGTACAGGTAATTAACTATCGGAAATTCGTTGGGCGCTGTACCCGCCTGTTGGGTGTAAATACTGTAATTGCTCACGGCAATGGCAACCAAGTAGGCTGGGATGGGATAGTTATGCTGGTAATGTGTGGTTTTTGAAATCTCTCCATTACCAGGCATAGGCTGCTCTACTCCGTTAGAAACGCTTACATAGCCAACAGGGGTAGTGATAAATACATCCAGCTTTTCTATTTTGTCGTTGAGGTTCTGTTTGCACGGCCACCAGTCTTTCGCGCCGTAGGGCTCAGATAGTGTCCATAATACAGGTGAATCGCCATGTTGGGATACAACAAAAGACGAATCTTCTGTTGGCGGCGCACCCGAATAGGTAACTGCTATCGTAGCCTGTATGCCTGCTGATTGTATGCCCTGAAGTGTAATAATCAATTCGTTGTCTGAGTTTTGAGTAAAAGCCAGTTCATTGCCATTTTGTATAACACTGCTAACGGTAAGCTGTTGTGATAGATCAAAGGTAATAGAAGACATGTCTTCTTTGGCTATATAATCTGTAGTTACAGTGCCGCTTATAAAATGCATTGTGGGGTCGGCAGAAAGATCCAGTTTATGGTAAATTACGTCATAATTGCCGGTATTGCTGTTTGCCGTAAAAGTGGTTAAAGCGTGTGCGGCTTTTCTTTCGGCTTCTGCAATTTCGCTTACATCATCACTATATTGTTGTGCAAAAGCAGTGAGGCTGCATAACAGGCACGGGAGCAGGAGGGTAAAAAATCTTTTCATAGGCAAAAGGTTTCTTCAAATGTAATGAGAAATCGCTATTGTTGGTGTTGTAAAAAACTTTAAAATGAGCGGTTTTAAACCATAATTGCAAAGGGATTAATTAAAACAATTCATTAAATTTGCTTCCTTTATTAAAAAACATAACCATGTTACAGACAGCATTTATCAGAGAAAACAGAGAAAAAGTGATTGAGGCGCTGGCAAAAAGAAATTTTGATGCCGCCCCGTTAGTAGACGAAGTGATTGCCCTTGACGAAAAAAGAAGGCATACACAAGTAGAACTAGATACTGTTCTGTCCGAATCCAACAAGCTGTCTAAGGATATCGGTGAACTTATGAAAGCGGGCGAAAAAGCAAAAGCAGCGCTTATTAAAGAAAAAACGGTTCAGTACAAAGAAAGAAGTAAAGAACTGGGTGATACATTGGCATCGGTTAGCGAAGAGCTTTTACAGGCACTTTACAAACTGCCAAATACCCCTGCCGATATTGTTCCGGTTGGTAAAACTCCGGAAGAGAACGTTGAGGTTTATGCCGAAGGCGAAATTCCAACGTTGTTTGAAGGTGCGTTGCCACACTGGGAACTTGCTAAAAAATATGATATTATAGATTTTGAACTTGGTGTTAAGATCACTGGTGCCGGTTTCCCTGTTTACAAAGGCAAGGGAGCAAGGTTACAGCGTGCGCTTATTACCTATTTCTTAGATAAAAATACTGATGCCGGGTATAAAGAATACCAGGTGCCTCACCTTGTAAATGAGGCTTCCGGTTTTGGAACAGGACAGCTGCCGGATAAAGAAGGGCAGATGTACCACGTAGGTGTAGATGACCTTTATCTTATACCTACTGCTGAGGTTCCTGTAACCAATCTTTTCAGGGATGTTATCATCGAAGAAAAAGACCTGCCGGTATTGTGTACAGGTTACACACCATGTTTCCGTAGGGAAGCAGGCTCATACGGTGCACACGTAAGAGGGCTTAACCGCCTTCACCAGTTTGACAAGGTAGAGATAGTACGTATAGAAAAACCGGAGAACTCGTATGCTGCGCTTGACGGTATGGTAGAGCATGTTAAGGAATTACTTGTGGAGCTTGGCCTTCCGTACAGGGTGTTACGCCTTTGCGGCGGCGATATGGGCTTTACATCTGCCCTTACATACGATTTTGAGGTGTTTTCTACAGCGCAGGACCGTTGGCTTGAAATAAGCTCGGTATCTAACTTTGAAACATTCCAGGCAAACAGGCTTAAGCTGCGTTTTCGTGATAAAGAAGGTAAAAATCATTTGGCGCATACCCTTAACGGAAGCTCGCTGGCATTGCCAAGGGTGCTTGCAGGAATCCTTGAAAACTACCAGACTCCGGAAGGTATCGTAGTGCCGGAAGTTTTAAGGAAGTACACCGGATTTGATATAATAAATTAGTAAATTTGTTTTATACCGAACGCGGGTAATGCTAAAAAGGTGTTATCCGCGTTTGATATTTAAATGGTTTCATCCGAATGAAAAAACTATGCTGCATCCTTCTTTTATTGGCCTCGTCCTACACTTTTGCACAGAACGAAGTGCAGCTCCCAGCTCATGGTAAAGACACCCTTGCCTTTGTGCCAAAAGCATGGCGAATTGTAGCCAGGGCAACAGGCGATCTTAACAAAGATGCGAAAGACGATATTGCACTTGTTATTGAAGACACCAATAAGGAAAACTTTATTGAGAACGAATCGCTCGGTGCAAGGTCACTTAATGTTAACCCTAGATATCTGGTTATCCTTTTTAAGGATAGTAAAGGCTACAGGCTGGCTGCATTACATAAAAGTTTTATTCCGCCCGAGAATGATGAAGATGCTACCTGCCTTGCCGACCCACTTTTACAGGATGGCGGTATAGACATAAAAAAAGGAGTACTGTCTGTTGATTTTAATTACTGGGTAAGTTGTGGCAGTTATGGTGTAAGCCATAGCACGTATAAGCTAAGATGGCAGAATGAGCAGTTTACGCTTATAGGTTACGACAGCAGTGAGTATAGCCGAAGCCTTGGTGATGAGAGTTCGGTAAGCATAAACTTCATTACAAAGAAAAAAGCAATCACCACAGGTGGCAATATGTTTGATGAAACTCAAAATAAGCCCAAAACGGTTTGGAAGACAATAAAAATCGATAAATTTATTACATTGCAGGACCTGGACAGGTCTACACAAATTGATTTTTAATTATGAAAAAGATACTTGCCATTATAGCGTTTTTCTGTTCGGTTGCGGTGTTTGCGCAAAACGAGCAGCTTGCCTACAATTACTTCGAAAAAGGGGAGTTTGAAAAAGCGTTGGTAATGTATCAGGAACTGGAACAGAAACAGCCTAATAATACGTTTTTCATTCAGAAGATAGCGGCTTGTTACCAACAGCTTCAAAAATATGCGGAGGCAGGTAAATTCCTTTCAGATAAACTGGCGAGGTCAAATCAACCATTATTGTATGTCGAGATAGGGTATAATTATCAGTTACAAAAAGACACATCTAAAGCAAATAAAAACTACGACCTGGCAATAAAAGCAGTAGCCGATAATCCGTCGTATGTTTATAGTATTGCCAGCGCATTCGAACAGAAAGTACTTTTGGAATATGCTATTAAAGCCTACGATACGGCAACAGCCATAAACAAAAGCATGAATTTTGATTACCAACTGGCGCTTATTCAGGGGCAGTTAGGTAACACCGACCTGATGATAGAGAAATTGCTGTCATATGCATATAACAATCAGCAAAGCCTTCCACTGGTTCAAAATCAGTTAGGGCGTTTTATGAATGAGGAAAGCAGCGAGACATTTAACGCTTCCCTGCGAAAAGCCTTACTAGTAAATACGCAGAAGACGCAGGATATCTTCTGGAACCAGTTTTTAAGCTGGTACTTTGTTCAGCAGAAAGACTATGGTAAAGCGTTTATCCAAGAGAAAGCGATCTTTAAAAGGCAGCCGGAACTGTTTATAAATATTGTGAACCTGGCCCATCTTGCTATTGAAGAAGATGAAGATGCGGTTGCCCGTGAGATACTGGATTTTATCCTGAAAAATACCGATGAGCCGGATTTGCAGATGCAGGCGCAGTTTGACCTTTTGGCTATGGACATTGAAATAGCAAAAGATAAAGACTACCCTGTATTAAAACAGCGTATAGAAGCATTGCTGGCACAATATGGTACAACGCCTTATACATTAGATCTACAGGTACTGAAAGCCGACTTTGAAGGCTTTCACCTTAAAAACACCAAAGCAGCCATAGAAACCCTTAACGCTGCGCTTAAATTACAGTTGAACCGTTACCAGACTGCTGAGGTCAAAATGAAGCTGTCGGATATATTATTACTGGATGAAAAATTCAATCAGGCTATAATTTACTATGCGCAGGTTGAAGAAGATCTTAAAAATGATGCGGTAGGGCATCAGGCGAGTTTTAAGGTTGCACGCACCAGTTATTTTAAAGGCGACTTCGACTGGGCACAGAAGCAGCTTAAAGTGCTTAAATCGTCGTCATCACAGCTTATTGCCAATGATGCACTTGAAATTTTCCTGCTTATCATTGATAACACTGTTGAAGACAGTACACAAACGGCACTTAAAAAATTTGCTAAGGCCGACTTTAAGCTCTACCAAAATAAGAGACCAGAAGCCCTTATCATGTTTAAGGAGCTTATAGATAAAGACCAGACCAAAAGCATTAAAGATGTTACGCATCTTCGACTTGGTAAAATATACGAAAGCCAGGGGCAGTATGATCTTGCCCTGCAAAATTACCAGCAGATTATAGACAATTATAAAGAAGGTATTTATTTAGATGAGGCGCTTTTCTTCTCGGCAGAGATCTATAACGAAAAGCTGGCCGACCCTGAAAAGGCAAAGTCACTCTATGAAAAAGTGATCTTTGAGCACCAGGACAGCATCTATTTTGTTGAGGCCCGTAAGCAGTTTAGATTACTTCGCGGAGATACCAATAGTTAATTGTAACTTTGCAATGTGCATCACAGACAACTAAATTATCGCATTACCAAAAATCAAAAAAACAATGATAATATATAACGTAACCGTAAATATAGACGACAGCGTACATGACCAATGGCTTTTATGGATGACTGAAAAACATATTCCCGAGATTCTTTCAACAGGAAAATTTATAAGAGCTACGCTTGTTAAAGTGCTGATTGTTGAAGAAATGGGAGGGTCAACCTATTCTGCCCAGTATTTTGCTGAAAGTGCAGAAAAGCTGGAAGCGTATTATGAAGAAGATGCACCCCGTTTCAGGGAAGAAGGAGCACGCCTGTTTGGCGACAAAATGCTTGCCTTTAGAACGGAGCTTGAGGTACTAAAAGAATTTAACGCTTAAAAAAGCCGCCCCGGCCTGTTGCTGCGGGCTATAATTATGGATAAAGTTAAAGCCAAAAAACACTTAGGGCAGCATTTCCTTAAGGATGAAAGCATAGCAAAAGACATTGCCGATACGCTAACGCTAAACGGCTATAAAAAAGTGCTTGAAATAGGCCCCGGTATGGGCGTGCTAACCAAATATCTTTTAGAGAAACCCATAGAAACATATGTAATTGAGATTGACACCGAATCGGTAACCTATCTTAATGCGCATTACCCAAAGCTTCATGGTAAGATTATCTCTGAAGATTTTTTAAAGTACAACATCACCAAAGATTTTGCCGATGAGCCTTTTGCTATAATCGGTAACTTTCCGTACAATATTTCAACGCAAATTGTTTTCCGTACGTTAGAGCTTCGCGACCGTATTCCGGAATTTTCGGGCATGTTCCAGAAAGAAGTAGCCGAGCGTATCTGCGAGAAAAAGGGTAGTAAAACCTATGGTATCTTATCGGTCCTGGTACAGGCTTTCTATGAAGCCGAATATCTTTTTACGGTATCAGAGCATGTGTTCAATCCGCCGCCAAAGGTAAAATCGGGAGTGCTTAGGCTTATCCGTAAAGAAAACTATCACCTTCCGGTAGATGAAAAACTGTTTTTTGCAGTAGTAAAAATGGCATTTAACCAGCGCAGGAAAACCCTTCGTAACAGTTTAAAAACATACAACCTATCTGAAAATTTAAAGGAAGATACTATCTTTGACCTCCGTCCGGAACAGCTTTCGGTGGAGCAGTTTATAGATCTTACCCAAAAAATAGCGGCGAATGGAGTTTAAAATCAGCAAAGATTTTATTGCTCAGATTGAGCAATATATAAGTGAAAACCGTGAGGAGCAATTAGTTGCATTACTCGAGGATATTCACTACGCTGATATTGCCGAGATTATGGAGGAGCTGGACAGCAGTGAAGCCAGCTACCTGTTCCATATCCTTGACAGTGAAAAGACAGCAGAAATACTGCTTGAGCTGGATGAGGAAGTACGTGAAAAGATCTTAAAGGATCTTTCGCCAAAAGAAATTGCAGAAGAGCTTGATGAGCTTAGCACCGATGATGCTGCCGATATTATTGCCGAACTTCCCGAAGAAAGGAAAGAAGAGGTAATACAGGAGCTTCTTGATGCAGAACACGCTAAAGATATTGTAGACCTGCTTCGTTACGACGAAGATACCGCAGGTGGTTTAATGGGTAAAGAGCTTGTAAAGGTAAACGAAAACTGGACCGTGCTTACCTGTGTCAGGGAAATGCGCGTTCAGGCGGAAAACGTTCAGCGTGTGCATTCTATTTATGTAGTAGATGACGAAAACAAGCTTAAAGGCAGGCTTTCGTTAAAGGACTTACTCGTTACTTCTACCAAAGCGCCCATTAGCGATGTTTATATCCCTAAAGTAGATTTTGTAAAAGTTACTACCCCGGATGTTGAGGTTGCCCGTATCATGCAGAAGTATGACCTTGAGGCAATTCCTGTTGTCGATGAACTGGGCAGGCTCGTAGGGCGTATTACCATTGATGATATCGTAGACGTTATCAAGGAAGAAGCCGACAAGGATTACCAGTTGGCGGCAGGTATCTCGCAGGACGTTGAGGCGGATGACAGCATCCTTGACCTTACCAAAGCACGTTTGCCGTGGCTTATACTGGCATTGCTGGGTGGTTTTGTAAGCGTAAAAGTGCTTGGCATTTTTGAAGGCGCTATGGAAAACCACAAACAGCTTTTCTTTTTTACCCCGCTTATTGCGGCGATGGCAGGTAATGTTGGTGTACAATCATCGGCGATTATTGTACAGGGCCTTGCCAACAACAGCATTAGCGGATCGTTATGGAACCGTTTGGTAAAAGAGGTATTGCTTACCCTTTTAAACGGATCTATACTGGCAATTATATTAATATTAGGAAGCCATTTCCTTTTGGATGTTGGTTACGAGGTTGGCCTTACTGTAAGCGTATCGCTAATATCTGTAATTGTAATTGCATCGCTTATAGGTACGTTTGTGCCTATACTTCTTAATAAATTTGGTATTGACCCCGCTTTGGCTACAGGGCCTTTTATTACAACGAGTAATGATATTTGTGGTATCCTTATTTATTTCTCAATCGCTAAGATTATTCTAGGGTTTTAAGCTTATTTCTATTTTATCAATTATATGATCTTTGATGATATAGGTTATATTGCCTTTATCTTCTGTTAGAGCGACCCAATAAAAATAGTTTCTTTTGATATCTTCATATCTGATATTGAAATATTTCTGGATTTTGGTGGACGCGGGATATTTTGTAATTAATGCGTTTTCTGTGTCACCAATTTTAAATTCGCCTATATCCCAACCGGAATCACGATTTGTAACGGTAATATTTATTTCTTTATAATAACGTATTGTGTCGTTGTTGTAAGCGTAAATCCTTCCAAGTTCACCATACAATGAATCCTTCTTGATTTGTTGAAAATTGCCAGGGGCATTTTCAAAATGTTCATTAAAGAAATCTGTAGCAAGTTCTCCCTTATATCGAATTTTGTCAGAAGTTATGGAATCATCTTCTCTTATAAATATCGATTTTATCTGTCGATCAAAATCGTGTTTGAAGAACTCTTTTATATCCTCCGGAAACATTGATTGGAGAACCAGATTTTGTCCAAATACCTTTTAGCTTTATCAGGAAAAACAATCATTGTATTATATTTATCAGCTAAAATGGTGTCGTTTTTGCCATTATATTCAATAACAAACATATTGTGTGTCATATCGCTACTTAAAGATAGAGGTGTACAAAAGTGTTTTTCTTTTTTCCATTTTTTGGAGAGATTCTTCAATGTTAAAAGATCTCGTGCAAATGCTACATCATTAGATTCGGCAGTAACGTACGATAGTGGTCCGCCTTCGCTCCATCGAATATAACTTTTTACCGAACAAGGGCCATCGTCATTTTCATTAACTAGTCTATATGCTGTTACTTTCGTATTTTGTGCAAAACAGCAGATAGGTAGTAGTAGGAATAGTAGACATTTCATTATTTCTTAGTTTTTACAACCTTTGGTTTTTTCTTTGGCCAGTTTGGATATTTAAACTCCACATGGATTGAGTATATTATTTTATTTCGTACCGTGTACCGGACAAGGCCTTCCATGTTGTCGAGATAAACCTCGTAGGTGTAGTAATTATTTATAGCACTTAGTGGCGCATCCCAATTTTTTAGCGAAACTGAATTGTCATATTTATTGCATAGCACGTCTTCGGGATCACCCAATTTTACGCCATCTATATAGACGTTATCGTTAATTCCGGGATTGGCCGAATACTTGTCAATAAGAAGTTCGCTTATCATACCCTCGAGTCCATCAAAACTAAATTTGGTATCGCCGATGTAGTAGGACTTAACTTCCCTAAAGAACTTTCCATTAGGCATATAGGTAGAATCGGTTCTTGTAAAACTAAAATAGCTTATTTCTTTTTCAAACTCTTTTCTTGTCATTCCGCAAAAAGATTTTTCTTTGAGTCTGATGCTTTTTGCAGGGATAGAATCCATTTTCCATAGATAAATCTCGGTAGCGAAGTCCCTTTTAAAAAAGTCGGTTATATCCCTAGTAAATACAGATGAAATATTATTTTGAGGAGCATGGTACTGATGTTGCTCGTTTGGAAAGAATACTGCCTTGTTATCGGGTGTAGTAAATACGGTATCCTTCTGGCTATTTACTTCTATAATAAACATATTGGTTACAAGTGCTTTTCCGACTGATTCTTCTCCACAGATTAATGGTTCTTTAATCCATGTCAGGGCTTCAGTTTTCAGTTGCAAAAGGTTATAGGCTAATGTATCGTTAAAAGATTCCATTGCCTGTATGTAATGGCCTGTACGCTTTAGTTTTTTAGCGTAATATTCTATGTTGCAAGGTCCTATTTCATCATAATTTACAAGCCTGCAAATTGTAACTTTTGTGTTGTTTTTAAATTGCTGCTGGGCAGAACACACACTACTAAGCAATAAAAAAAGTAATAGGTGTTTCATGGCTTTGACGGTTTACAATAAAAGTAATGATTTATCTTACAACGTAGTCATTAAATATTTAGTGTAGCATGAAGCGCGCTATACAGTAAGTGATTAACTTTGCTGTATAACTTTTTTACAATGGAAAACACAGTAAAAATTCTCCACATAGACAGCAACAATCCAATTCTATGGAACCAGCTGGAGGAAGCAGGTTTTGAAAACCATGCCGACTATACATCATCTAAAGAAGAAATTGAGGCTAAGATAGCAGGTTACAATGGCATTGTTATTCGCAGCCGTTTTGATATTGATAAGACCTTTCTCGATGCTGCAGCAAATCTTAAGTTTATAGCACGCGTTGGTGCAGGGCTTGAAAGTATAGATTGCGATTATGCTGAAGGTAAAGGCGTTCACCTTATAGCTGCACCCGAAGGCAACCGCAATGCGGTAGGGGAGCAGGCATTGGGGATGTTACTCTCGTTATTCAATAATCTTAACCGTGCCGACAGGCAAATTCGGAACGGGCAGTGGATTCGTGAAGGTAACCGCGGACACGAGTTGGATGGAAAGACCGTTGGTATTATCGGTTATGGTAACATGGGTAAATCGTTCGCAAAGAAGTTACGAGGCTTTGATGTGGAAGTGCTTTGCTATGATATAAAACCAGCTGTTGGCGATGCCAATGCTAAACAGGTTTCGTTGGAAGAGTTGCAGCAAAAGGCTGATGTGCTTAGTCTGCACACGCCGTGGACTCCTGAGACTAACCGAATGGTAAATTCCGATTTTATTAACGGATTTATAAAGCCCTTCTGGCTTATAAATACAGCAAGGGGTAAAAGTGTGGTAACGCATGACCTGACTGAAGCATTGCAGTCCGGAAGGATTTTGGGTGCTGCGCTTGATGTACTGGAATACGAAAAATTGTCATTTGAGCATTTGTTTAGTGACGGAACAATACCGGAGGCTTTTCAATATCTTTTAGAAGCAGATAACGTATTGTTGTCGCCGCATATCGCAGGCTGGACTTTTGAAAGCCATGAAAGACTTGCACAAGTAATTGTAGATAAAATAAAAGCTGTTTATTTTGGTGAGCCTGAAATTGAAAAGCAAGAAGAACGTGTAACAGGAGTAGGAGGCTTTTTCTTTAAGTCGGAAGATCCGGCAGCGCTGCGCGACTGGTATAAAAAACACCTGGGGCTGGATACTAACGATTACGGCTGTACTTTTTTATGGAGGGATGCAAACGGAAATGATGCTTCTACGCAATGGTCGCCATTTGCTGCCGATACCAATTATTTTAGCCCGTCGCAAAAGCAGTTTATGCAAAACTTCAGGGTAGGCAACCTTGACAGTCTTATAGAAAAACTAAAAGAAGAAGGTGTCACCATTATAGGTGAACCCGAAGCTTATGATTACGGTAAGTTTGGGTGGATCTTAGACCCCGAAGGCAATAAAGTAGAATTGTGGGAGCCTATAGGCTAGTTTCTTTGTAAAAGTTAATTAATTGTTAGAGTTGTAGTTGTAGATTTAGTTGTAGGATAAAAGAGCGTATTTTAGTATATGTATTATGGAAGCTGAATCCATCCTAAAAAACGGGGAGTAGCCGAAAATCCTTACGAGTAGGACAACCAACATCTAAATAATTATTAACATGGTACAGTGGTATTTAAAAGTAGTTAAAGAAAACTACGCTAACTTTTCAGGACGCGCAAGAAGAAGCGAATTTTGGTATTTTATGCTGGTGAATTTTATCATATCTGCAATTCTGGGAGTTATAGATAGTGTAACCGGTATAGGGTTTTTAGCAGCTATTTATGGACTTGCAGTGCTTGTTCCTTCTATTGCTGTTGGAGTAAGAAGATTACATGATATTGATAAAGAAACTATTATGATCGTCTTAGCCTTCATTCCTGTTGTTAACTTTTACGTTATCTACCTGTGGACTATTGAAGGTGTACGCGGCCCTAATAAATTTGGCCCCGATCCTAAAGCAGTAGAAACAGGTTTTTCAGATCTTACAAATAGTTCATTCTAATAAAAATGCCCTCACAAGAGGGCATTTTTATTTTAGATATGTTCTTCGCCTTTTTCGGCAACCTTGCGTTCCAGTTCTGCCTGAAACTCTTCCATAACCGGTTTAACAGTACTTTCAGGAAGATCGGCAATGCGTATGTACATTAGTCCGTCAACAGCGTTGTTGAATAGCGGGTCTACGTTAAAAGCAACAACCCTTGCATTCTGTTTAATGTACTTTTTAATCAGTACAGGCAGCCTAAGGTTACCCGGCTCTACTTCTTCAATAAATTTATCAAACTTGTTAAGGTCGGATTCAGCTTCGTTAAAAACGAAGTCTTTATCGGCATCCTTAAGTTTTACTTTATATTCTTTCTTAGGGTGTATGTATTGTGCAATATACGGATCATAATAATGCGATTTCATAAACTCAATCATCAGTGATTTAGAGAAATCAGAGAACTGGTTACTTATACTTACACCACCAATAAGAAATTTGTGTTCAGGATAACGTAACGTAGTGTGTACAACGCCTTTCCATAAAAGGAATAAAGGCATTGGTTTTTGCTGATATGCCTTGATGATAAAAGCACGTCCCATTTCTATAGACTTGCTCATCATGTCGTATAATTCAGGCTCAAACCTGAACAGGTCATGCATATAAAACCCGTCTATACCATATTTTTTATAGATCTCGGTACCAAGCCCCATGCGATAGGCTCCTGCAATTTGTTTTGTTTCATCGTCCCAAAGGAACATATGGTGATAGTACTTGTCGTACTGGTCAAGATCCAGCGATTCGTTAGTACCTTCCCCTACTTCCCTAAAGGTAATTTCACGAAGGCGGCCCAGCTCGTGTAAGATATTAGGTATCTTATCTGCCGAAACAAAGAACACCTCATAGTTTTTACTTTGCAGCAGGCGGTAATCACCTTTGCGCAGTGCAGCTACCTCTGCCATAATTTTGTCGTGGTTGGCAGGCAATGCAATGTCTTTAGGTCCTCGTGAAGACATCTTAAGGTTAAGGTGAGAAGTATCTATAAGTTTGGTTTCTTTTTCAAAAGGGTTAGCCAGCATATACGTTTTTATACGTATAAATTCGGTGTAAGATTCCAGTGTTTTAAGGTCATCCTGTTCAGATACAGGAATTGGTTTTCCAATACGTACCTTAATAACACGGTCTTTTTGGGTAAGCAGTTCCGATGGCAGTTTTGCTGTTCTTAATGTGTCGCTTAACTGAGAAAGCCAGTAGAACAAACGGCTGTTTTTAGCATGGAAGTAAATTGGTACAACCGGCACTTTTGCTTTTTTAATAAGCTTCATGGCGCCTTCTTCCCAAGGTTTGTCTACAACCAGTTTGCCGTCTTTGTATGTTGAAACCTCTCCCGCAGGAAAAATTCCAAGGGGCTTGCCATCGCTAAGGTGGCGAAGCGCATCTTTAATACCTGCAACGCTCGATTTGGCATCTTTATGGTTTTCAAAAGGATTAACCGGCATTACATACGGCTTAAGTGGCTCTATACGGTGCAACAAGAAGTTCGCTATAATTTTAAAATCAGGGTCTCTTTCTACCATTAATTTTAAAAGGAGAATACCATCTATACCACCAAGGGGGTGGTTAGAAACTGTAATATATGGTCCTGTTTTAGGAAGTCGTTTAAGGTCTTCTTCAGGAATTTCAAATTTTATCTGAAATTCATCAAGTATTGCATTCAGGAACTCAAGATCGGTTAGATGCTTGTTCCTGTCGTATATTTTATTCATTGTGGAGATCTTTAGGATCTTCATCAGAAGCCAGCCTGAAAAAGTACCTAAAAACCCATATTTGTCAGTCTTTATTGCTTTTGCAACTTCTTTAGCTGTAACTAAACTCATCTACATTTCGTGTTTCGGGCGAAAAACAAAGATAACAATTATAGCGAAACGTATAGGACGATTATTTTATTTAATTTTTTTATTAAAATGTTGTGTATCTGCCTGCTGTAAAGGCTATTATAGCCGAATATTTTCAAACTATTCCGTTTGTTTGGTTTTTTAGTTACTTTTGGAATTCAAACTACACACAATGAGGATTATTTCTTACAATGTAAACGGTATTCGTGCCGCTTTTACAAAGGGTTTTATGGACTGGCTTAAGCAGGCCGACCCGGATATTATTTGCCTGCAGGAGATAAAAGCTACCCATGATCAGGTGGCTATTCATGAAATTGAAGAAGCAGGCTACCCTTACCATTATTGGTTTTCGGCACAAAAAAAAGGATACAGCGGTGTTGCGGTGTTTTCTAAGCACAAACCCAACAATGTGGTTTATGGTACTGGTATAGAACATATGGATTTTGAAGGCCGTAATTTAAGGCTGGACTTTGATGACTTCTCTGTAATGAGCCTGTATCTTCCGTCAGGCACTAACATAGACAGGCTCGATCATAAGTTTATGTACATGCGCGATTTTAATGCGTATGTAGACAACCTTAAAAAGGAGATCCCGAACCTTATTATATGTGGCGATTATAATATTTGCCATGAAGCAATAGATATTCATGACCCGGTGCGTAATGCAAAAGTTTCAGGGTTTTTACCCGAAGAAAGAGCATGGCTTGACGCATTCCTTAAAAACGGATTTATAGATACTTTCCGTCATTTTAATAAGGAGCCGCATAATTACAGTTGGTGGAGTTACCGCGCAGGTGCGCGTGGCAATAACAAGGGGTGGCGTATTGATTATGCACTTGCTACAGAACCTATGCGAGAGCGTCTTACACGTGCAGTAATCTTACCGGAAGCCAAACACAGCGACCACTGCCCCATACTGGTAGAGTTTGAGTAGATTTAGATTACCAATAAAACAGAAACATAATGAGAATTAAAACAATTTCGGCGGGAATACTGGCTTTTGCACTAATGACCAGCTGCGTGTCTAAAAAGGTATACACCGATTTAGAGACTAAATATGCCGACCTTAAAAAAGAAAACAGGACACTTTCTGACGAAAATAAAACTATTAGTAAAGAGCGTAATGAACTTGATCTTAAGTCAAAAGACCTTCAGGCGCAATTGGACAAGCTAAAATCTGAAAGGGATAAACTATCTAAAGACTACGCTTCTACAAAATCAGGATTTGATAATTTACAGTCGTCTTACAATGACCTTGAAAAAAGTAGCGGCGAAACCAACGCTACTATCAGCAAGAAAAACCGTGAGCTTTTAGCAGAGCTTGAAGCAAAGCAGAAAGCACTTACCGCAGAGCAAGAAAGGCTTAATAAGCTTAAAGCGGAATTGCAGGATCGCTCTCAGCGTGTAGATGAACTGGAAGGAATGATCGCTGCACAGGAAGCCGGACTTAAAAAACTGAAAGAAACGCTGTCTAAAGCGCTAAACGGTTTTGAAGGTAAGGGTCTTACCGTTGAACAGAAAAACGGTAAGGTATATGTTTCTATGGAAAACAAGCTATTGTTTGGGTCCGGAAGCTGGAATGTAGGTGCTGAAGGTAAAAAAGCGGTAGTGGAAGTAGGTAAAGTACTTGCTGCAAACCCCGATATTTCTGTGCTTATAGAAGGTCATACTGATAATGTTGCTTACAACGGCAGCGGGCAGATTAATGATAACTGGGATCTTTCTACAAAACGTGCTACTGCTATAGTGCACATACTTCGCGAAAATAAAGGTGTAGATGCTAAAAATCTTACGGCAGCAGGCCGAAGTGAGTTTGCTCCTGTAGCCGGAAACGATTCAGCCGAAGGTAAATCGAAAAACAGGAGGATAGAAATTATCCTTACGCCTAAACTGGATGAAATTTCTAAAATGCTTAACGAGATTTAATACATTTCGTTACTGTATAATAAAAAATACCATCCGCGCAGGCGGATGGTATTTTCATTTGTAACTCAACCTATGTATTAATTCTTGATGAACTTGTTATTGTAAACCGCATTATTAGCAGCAGCAACTTTAACAACATATACACCCTTTGCAAGCGGGGCAACGTCAATTTGTTGTGCATCGCCGGCAGTTTCATGTACAAGCTGACCTGCTACTGTATAAACAGAAGTGTTTTTAACACCTATACCATCGGGTAATGAAATATTAATTACGTCTGTTGCGGGGTTAGGAGATAAAGAAACCAGCCTTTTACTAAATTCTGATGTGCCAAGGAAATTACATTCGGCAGTCAGCTCATACACCTGCTCTAAGTTTGTAAGCTGAAACCATTCTCCTGCTCCCATGGCTAAAGATTCACCCACTACGCCTTCTCCTGTTAAATAATGTGCAGTACTTGCCCATGCATTAGCATCAGACAGTACGCCCATCCAGTAACGGTCTTCCACATCATCACCGTTTAAGTGAATTGGCTCGGCTAAATTTACAGTTATATTACGAATGTAGAAATCATGCATTTCGTCATAGGCCAGTACTTCAAATTCGCCTACTGTTGTATTGGTAACGTCAAATAATGTTTCATTGGGAACATAGGAAGATGCAACTTCCGGATCTTCAGGAACACCCAGTATATTGTCGTAAAAACGGAAATTGATGTAAGTAGGCACTTCTTTACTGGCAAGGGTCACCTTTATTTGGGAAATAATGATTTCCTGCCCGGCTGTAATAGGAATGTCTGCCGCAGCTCTTTGCCCTTGTTGTCCGCTGATAAATGTACCGTTCTGTTCTTCGGTATCGTTAATAACCACAGTGTTGCAAGTTGTGGTTTGTGCAAAGCCTGTTAGTGAAGCAAGCGCAAGCACGGTCATGTAAACTTTTTTCATAATTAATTGGATTTAATCGTTATCCCTAAATTACAATGTTTTTCTGTCTGTAAGATACCCTTCACAAATTTGTTTTATTTTGGCGTAATTGAGTACAAAACAGATTTTTAGTTGTATTTCTGTTAAATATTTTTTTCGGCATTGTAATTGATGAAGTATGTTTAGTAATAATGTTAAAAAGCCCTGCTGAATAGTTCAGCAGGGCTTTTTGGTTTGGTGTTTAAAAGGAACTATTAATTGATAATAAGCTTTCTGTTGGTTTTTGTACCTGATGCTTCTAACGACAGTATATACACTCCCGTTTGCAGCATTGAAGTATCTACTTTAGATTCGTTACCTGCTATCGGCTGTTCAATAATCAATTGCCCACGTATATCATATATACTTGCACGGCCTGAGGATGCATCTTTAAGCCCGATGTATACTTCACTATGTGCAGGATTAGGGTAAAGTGTGAACATGTTATTTGCAAAATCGTCAAGACCTGCTACAGACGTATCTGTAATTTTATATATAGTTCCTCCTCCGTCTGCTATATATAGCTCACCATCTGCATCTTCGCCAAATGTTGTAAAGCTTCCGCCAAAGTCGCCAAGCCACGCAAGTGTGTTTTCAGCATCTACAGTGCCTATTTCACCGGTACAGTAATCGGCAAAAAAGTATTTCCCAACCATATTAGGATATGCAGTACCGTTATACACATATCCACCGGTAATAGAGCAGCGTGATGTGCCTTCGTGTATATATTGAGCTACAGGGGCAGTGTAATTTATTGGATCTGTACATTGGCTAAGATTATATTCAAGTGTACCTTCATAACATCTCCAACCGTAATTAAGGTTTGATAGTGATGATAATGATTTATTTATTTCTTCTGCCGCCCCCTGGCCAACATCAGCTATCCATAAATCGTCATTGGCTTTGTTAAATGAAAATTTCCATGGATTACGCAATCCGAAAGCCCATATTTCATCGGCGCCATCTATACCAACGTAAGGGTTACCGGCAGGAATATAAGGTGCAGCAGCATTTACATCAAGGCGTAAAATTTTTCCTAAAAGAACGTTTATATTCTGTGCTCTGTTTTCCGGATCACCGGCGCTGCCCCCATCACCCATAGCTATGTAAAGATAGCCTCCCGGGCCAAAACGAAGGCATCCCCCCTTATGGTTGTCATAAGGCTGATCTACAGTAAGCATAATCAATGCAGATTCAGGATCGGCACTGGTAGCACTGGCGCCTCTTGTATAGCGGGCAATAACTGTATTGCCGGCAGTGTTAACATAATTTACGTACAGGTAGCCGTTATTTGAATAGTCGGGGTGAAAGGCAAGTCCCAGTAAGCCTTTTTCACCAGTAAAAGATACCAGAGAACTTAAATCCAGATAATCTGTTTCCTCAACCGAACCATCTGCATTCAGTATCCTTATGTGGCCGCTTTGCTCTGCAACGAATAATCGTGCATCTCCGGCATTAACTATTTCAGAAGGGCTCTCAAACCCATCTGCAAATTCTTCAAGCTCTAATGTTTGTGAAAATCCTATTCCGGTAAATAACAGGGATAGCCATAATAATTTTGTCTTCATAGCAAAAAAGTTAATTGGTTATTGTATTAAAATTACTATGAAGATTTGATATTAAAATATTGGTTAACAAAACATTATAAGTTATCGATACTTCTGTTTTTTGGATGTTTAACTTTGTAGCTAATCCTCAGTTTTTTATTTTCTCCCGGTTTAAGGTTAAGTTCCCATGTAAGTATTCCCGATTCTGCTTCCACTTTTGCGCCGTCACTTTGCAATAATGAGGTTTCAATCTCCTTATCGGTACTGATAGGGTATTGATCTTTAACCGTAATTTTTGCACCCTCTTTTTTATTATTACGGATAATAATGTCATAAGTAAACGTCTGCTCCCTGCCGGAAGAAAGGAATTTTGTTCCCGATTTTTCGGCTACCTTTTCGCGTTCAACCGATATCTTCTTATCTCTACCCATGCTAAGGTTTAGTGTATCTGTTGTTTGCGACGGATTAATACGCGTCTTGCCAATGTACATGCCCTCGAAAATAATATTGGCTTCGCCTTTAAGAAGATTGTATTTAGAATAGTCGTTTATCTCTGCCAGCAGAAAAGTCTCCTGTTCCAGTTTAGGTACGGTATAATGCTTGTAGGTAGCGGGTAGCTTTATCTCTTTAAGTGTTACGCTGTGCTGTTTCCCATTGTTAAGAATGTCATACGGCAAATCAATATCAAACGAAATGTTCATTTGGTTTTCAGTAATAGTCGTATAATTTGAAATATTCGATTTTGTTCTGGTGGTAGTACGATAGCCTTCTACGACAACTTCATCCAGTACTGGTGAGTCAGCATTTTCCGCTACCTGAAGTCCGGGTATAACATCTTTATATTTCAGGTTATCTGCTAAACTCAAAAACCATGTGCTAAGCTCGGGGGCGTAGCTGCTCTGGTTGGGCATACCGCTTGATAATGTTAGCTTTACTTTTTTCCAGTCAATACCCGTTTGTTGTACTACCTGTGCCTTGTACAGCATATTAATTGGGGAGGTGGTATTGTCTGCCCTTAGATCATAAAACGGAGTCCAGCCTGCATTCTGCGTAAGATAGCTAATGTCGAGGTTTGTGCTTATGGTGGCATCGCTCATTACCTGCAATACCAGTTTGCCTGTAGATGTTTTTTCTTCCTTACTGGTGTTGATTTCCAGTTTGCTATTAAGTCGCGAAAGTGTTTCGTTGAGTTTTTGCTCCTTTAATACAAAGGCATTTATAGCGTTCGCTGTTTCGGTACGTTTTGCTTTGTAGTAGTCTACCATCTTGATAAGTTCTGCAACACTAAGTCCCGATTGCTGACCGTACACCTGATTATTTTTGTCCAAAAGTTCAAGTGTCTTTTGTTCAGATGCTTTTTGATTAGCAACCAATGCAAGCTCTTTCTGAACAAGTGTTATGCTGTCGCGCACTTTTTTAATAACGGGCGATGTTTCATCGGGTTCAAATTCTGAAATGTAATCGTTGGTGAATTGTACCGACAGAACAGTGATATTCGCAGGAACACCAATCTGAACCGTATTTTCATTAAGGTAGTTAGCAACGTTTTTAATAACAATTTCAGAAGTGCCCGCAGGCAGGCTAACAGCCGCCGACTGTGTAATTTCGGCAGCATTAAAATATACGGTGGCCGCTTTAACCTTTGCGGTTGTAAAAACGGGTTTTTGGGCAAGTGCGCTTGCAGATACCAACAAAAACAGCAGGAAAATCTTTTTCATAATAAAGAGTATTTATTACTATAGATTATCCTGCTGCCTAAAAGGTTGGGACGAACCCAAAATATTTTTTAAAAAGCGCGTTTTGTAAAGTTAATAAGGAAATCCTGTACCCCGGTAGAATCGTTCTCAAAAGGGTTAACTTCTTTAATTCTTATTCGCGAGCGCGCACGGCCTATAACATTTACCTGCCCGGATTGTGCAATGGTATCTTCTGGGGTAAGCAATCCGCGCCTTAGCATAATGTTTTTAATATATTCGCTGTGTCTAACTGCATGTGGCTTAAGTTCGCCCTGTTCATTAAACTGCCACATAAAGCCTTTTGGCCTTGGTATAATACTAGCCAGGTATACGCATTCGTCAAGGGTAAGCTGGCTTGGGCTTTTGTCAAAATAATACGCAGCTGCCTCGCCAATACCATATACATCGGGTCCCCATTCTATAACATTAAAGTACACTTCGAGCATACGTTCTTTGCTGGCAATGCGGTTGTTCTCCAGTATGTAAACCAGTAATATCTCTTCAAGTTTTCTCGAAAGTGTTTTTTCGCGGGTAAGAAAAACATTCTTAACCAGCTGCATACTTATAGTGCTGGCTCCACGTGCAAACTTTTTAGTTCGTATGTTCTTAACAATAGACTGTTTAAATGCCTCGTTGATAAAACCCCTGTGACTAAAGAATGAGGGGTCTTCGCTGGTTAACACCGCTTTACGAAGGTAGGGCGATATGTTTTCCATAGGCGTATAGTACGGATTGCCCGTTGTTAACGAAACAGCGCGTTGTGCCCTTCCGTTCTCAATAGCCCTGTATGTAAAACCTGTATTAAGTTTGGCAAGGTCGGCCTCGCCATATTTTATAATCTTAAGTCCTTCTTTTTTCAGGCTGCTGTCAAACACCACCTTGTTAGGTTTGTTTTTATTGTACATAAAGTCGAGGCTATAGCTAAAGCTTCCCTCGGCTTCCATGCCTTCAAAGTTTGTAAATAATCCGTTAGGTAATGATACTATAAAATCCTGCGCCTGCATTTTTGGGATTCGGGCTTTCATTTCGTAAATAGTATCTTCTTCCACGCTGTATTTTAAGAAAGGATGTACCTTAATTTTATTAAGCTGCATTGTAGACGTACTATCCAGCGCAACGAAATCTTCTCCGAAAAGAAAACGGTAATCAAAACGGGCATCGTCTATAACTACATCCTGATTAGCAATACGCTTATGGTTTACCATAAAATTCTTGATAGATGCGTAGCCGTCTACGTGCAATTCACCACCACTCATGTCAATCTTATCTACATTAACATGTATGGCATCAAAACCAGATTTAAGTCCGTAACGCTCATAGATAAAAGGAATCTCAATGCGGGTTGTGTCGGTATTAAAAAAGTCAAGGTCGGCCTGTTTGTTACGCGGATCGGCAAAACCTTTTACTTTCCAGTTCTGTACAATATTTTCGCCACGTACTCCAATGGTAGATTCCAGTTGCTTATCGGCTAGTGTAAGGTTACCCAAGTGCAGCGATACCTTCCTGCCCATATCTTCAAGGCGAAGTGTAAGGTTGGTAAGGTTCATGTCTGTTGGGACAAGGTTTAGCGCACGGTTAAGTATCCTGTATGCTCTGTCGGCATAATTAGCACCATCACTGCTGTCGTCTTCCTCGTCTTTGTTTTTATTTTTCAGGAAAGCGTCAAAGTTTCTTCCGTTGGCATTTTTTACTAACTGAACAAAACCATGTTTCATTTCCAGCGTACCAAGCTGAACATCACCAGTAAGCAGCTTTGCCAGGTTTATACTGGTTTTAAGTTCTTTTACCTGTAAAAGGGTATCTGCATTTTTAGGAACAAGAGTAATGCCTTCCATTTCTATATTGGAAAAGCCTTTGAATTTTGCCGATTTTACAGTAAAAGTACTGTTGTAATCGGTACTCATCTTGTTGGTAATCTTTGTGATTGCTTTATCCAGCACCATGTTACGGAAAGCAAAAAAAGATGCTACCGAAAGTATGATGATTATAACAGCAATTTTTAATACTAGTATTGCTATGCGTTTTCCGCTTTTTCTTTTTCGCATTATATATAATTGTCTAACCGAATAGGTGGCCTGCTACATCTTCAATCTTTGCCACCAGCCTGATGTCAATTAGTGTGTTTTTTAATGAAATTTTATTGTACTTAGATACAAAAATAGTAGAAAATCCTAACTTTTCTGCTTCCAGTATGCGTTGTTCTACCCTGTTTACGGGGCGAATCTCTCCCGAAAGGCCAATTTCTCCCGCAAAACAAAAATCTTTATTTATAGGAATGTCTTCGTTACTGGATAATATTGCCGCTACAACTGCCAGGTCTATAGCAGGATCATCAACATTTATGCCACCCGTAACATTAAGGAACACGTCTTTCGCGCCAAGCCTGAAACCGGCACGTTTTTCCAGCACCGCCAGTATCATGTTAAGCCTCTTGGCGTTGTACCCGGTTGTAGAACGTTGTGGAGTTCCGTACACAGCAGAACTTACCAAAGCCTGTATTTCTACCATTAGCGGACGCATGCCTTCCATAGTAGTGGCAATGGCGGTACCGCTAAGTTCTTCCTCCTTATGCGAAATTAATATTTCCGACGGATTAGTAACTTCTCTTAATCCGGTGCCAAGCATCTCGTAAATACCCAATTCGGCAGTAGAACCAAAACGGTTTTTAAGCGATCGTAGTATACGGTACACGTGATTACGGTCGCCCTCAAACTGAAGTACAGTGTCTACCATGTGCTCCAGTATCTTAGGTCCTGCAATACTGCCGTCTTTGGTAATGTGCCCAATAAGTATTACCGGTACATTGCTTTCTTTGGCAAATTTTATAAGTTCGGCAGTGGTTTCGCGTATTTGCGATATGCTTCCTGCGGTAGATTCTATATAATCGGTATGCAGTGTTTGTATAGAGTCGATAATAACCACTTCTGGTTCTATGGCTTCTATCTGCTTAAAGATGTTTTGTGTTTTTGTTTCGGTAAGTATGTAGCAATTGTCTGCCGAAGGTGTAATCCTTTCGGCACGCATTTTTATCTGCTTCTGGCTTTCCTCGCCGGATACATATAATGTGCGGTAAGGCAGCTTAAGCGATATCTGCAACAGAAGTGTACTCTTACCTATACCCGGTTCGCCGCCCAAAAGCGTCAATGATCCCGGTACCAGGCCGCCACCCAAAACGCGGTTCAGTTCTGCATCGCCTGTGTTAAGACGTATTTCCTGAGCCGAATCAATCTCATTTATCTTTAAAGGGCGTGCTGCCTTTTTAACCTCTCCGTTAGAGGGTTTCCACGCCTGCTTCTCTTCTTTTTGTATAACTTCTTCAACAATGGTATTCCATTCTTTGCATGCATTGCACTGCCCCTGCCACTTAGAGTATTGGGTGCCACAATTTTGACAAAAAAAGGAAGTTTTAAGTTTAGCCATGTAACGGGTGTAATCTGTTATAAGCCTCAAAAATAGATAAAAGGACTCATTTTTAAAGTTAAAAACGCTGTTTTGTTTTATGCGTATTGCTTCCCTTATTACCAGTAGAGACATTGCATTGCAACGTCTCTACATAGGTTTAAATGGTATATCGGCATTTCTATAGTCAGGCAGCTTTACTTAAGATTATCGGCCTTTTCCAGCATCATATCTTTAGAATATTCGCCAACTTCGCTAAGGCTATAGGCTTTCATATAAGCGTTGATTGCTTTTTTATTATCGCCTGTTTTCTCGTAATACAGTCCGGTGTAATATTCTGCAAAAGTTGTTTTAGGATAGTTTTTAGAAGCCACGTCAGATAATGTTTTCAGTTCTTCGTAAGCACCATTTTTAAGTATGGCAGCTTCAATAGCTCTAAAATCGTTTAGCCTCACAGGAATTTTAACCCCAAGATCTTTCTGAATAACATCATATTTTTTATTCAGGTAATCTACATAACCGCTTTTAAGAGTAACTATCTTTTCTTGGTATTCGGTAGATGTTATGGGCTGGTATACTGCAAATATGTGGTACAGCGCATCAGGGATGGCATATGTAACCAGTGAGTAATGCGACGCCCCTTTAATGTCATCAAAATAATATTTAAGCGTAGGGTTGCTTAATTTTTTAATGTTTTCGTCAAGGGTTTTTACTTTTTTCTGCATTTTAGGCACATCGCCATCGGCAGTGGCCAAATAGTAATACACAGGGGTCTTAATCTCGCCAAGTCGTGTAGCAAGGTCTGTTTCCATTTCTTTAGGAAGTTCAGGGCTTAACGCTATATATGCACTAAAAATTGGATTTTCTTTATACAAAAAGAAGTTAAGGTAACCGGCAGTAAGGTCGTGCCCGGCAATCATTTTAAACGGAGAAACACGGTATTTTTTCTCTATTTGCGGCAGTAGCTCGGTTACCATGAAATCGAAGAATTTTTCTCCGAATTCGTCGGGCAGCCCGGTTTCTTTATCAATACGGCAGTCGGTCTTACGCTCGTTATTTTTGTTTTGGTTAATACCAACAATAATAACTTCGGGTAGGTCATTCCAGTATTCTGTGTACGATAATGTTCCGGCAAAAGGGTCTACAAGATAATCGCCATCAAGCAAAACAAGTAAAGGGTATTTTTTATTCTTGTTGGCAGGAGCATCATACGATGCCGGTGTTACTATGGTAATCTGCCTGACAGCATTTAATTTTTGCGACTGAATGTCTTCGGTAGTCTTTTTTTGAGCAAAAAGCGAAGTGGTAAAAAGTAATAAAAATAGTAAGGTTTTGTTTTTCATTGCTTAGCGGTTAGTTGATAGAAACGCCAGGCAAGGTAGCAATTATTTACGTTTGTAGAGTAACGGTAATATTAAAAAAGACAGTGCTCCTAAAAACACAAGCATACCTGTTTGCGATGCCCATGTAAGCCATCCAAAGGCAGTTCCTGCAGCTTTAGGTACGGCATAAAGGCCAAGCACTCCGGCAAGTGCGGCAGGGTATACTCCAAAACCACCATTGCTAAAAGTTATGGCAAGGCTGCCTATAACAAAACCTACACATACAACGCCAAAACTAAGTTGTGCTGTTTGAGGCAATGCAAATATGGTAATGTAAAACATTAGCACATAGCTAAACCATATGTATAATGATAGTAGCAGGAAGGGCCATTTGTTAGGCATTTTCACCACACTTAAAACGCCTTCCATAAGGCCGGATATTTTTTGTTTCAGTTTTAAAAGCCATTTGTTTTTACTGTAAATGTAAAAAAGTACAGCACCGCCCATAAGTACAGCACAGCAAATGCCGTATATTATAAGGTTTTGGTAAGGTATGTTTTCGCTAAGGTAATCTTTAAGCGTGCCAAACTGAAGAATAACCGTTCCGGCAACGCAAAACAGCAGCAGGAAAAGATCTACCACACGTTCACTGATTATAGTACCAAAGGCTTTGTCAAAAGGAATGTTGCTGTAGCGTTTTAAAACAAGCGCCCGGCTCACCTCTCCACTACGAGGCACTGTCATATTCATAAGGTATGTAATACACACAGCACTAAATTTTACCATAAACGGACTTGTGTACCCAATATGTGCAAGGGTGTACTTCCAGCGGTATGCGCGTGCAATATGACCTGTAAGGCCTACAAATAAAGAAAGGTAAATATAGAAATAGTCGGCATTTTTAAAATAGCCTTTTATTTCTTCCAGCTGTGCCGGTGTAAACTGATTATAAGTATATATGATTAAAAAAACTCCCACGGCTAGAGGGAGTGTTATACTTAAAATTTTGCTTAATTTCTTGTTCAAACCTACGTAAGGGTATTGTTTAGTTCGTTAGGAAAAACAAGTGACGGCTTGAAAGTCTTAGCTTCTTCAAAATCTAGTATACCGTATGATATAATGATAATGATGTCGCCTTTTTGCACTTTTCTGGCAGCAGGGCCATTAAGTGTAATGTCTCCGCTGTTCCTGTTTCCTTTAATCGCATAAGTTTCTAATCGTTCACCATTATTAATGTTCACGATAGCTACTTTTTCACCTTCAATAATATTAGCAGCCTCCATTAAAACTTCGTCAATGGTGATGCTACCTATGTAATTTAAATCAGCTCCAGTCACCGTAACACGGTGAATCTTGGACTTTACAACTTCAATTTGCATGGCGCAAAGGTAATCAATTTAATGAAATATTGTCAATTAACCTAACATTGCTTAAAAAAACCGCAATAAAAGCCCTGTATTTCTTGTTTTCCTTAATAACTGCGGGCAAAAGATTGTCTTCTGCGGCTATCTCAAAATAGTCCATAGCAAATTCAGGATGCGCTTTAAAGGCATTGTTTACATAGCTTTTTACGTCTTCAATACTTTCTGAAGCAAATTTTTCACGAGCTTCCCTTAATATCTTATACACAAGGGCTGCTTTGGTTTTGTCGTCTTCAGACAGTCTCTGGTTTCTTGAGCTCATTGCCAGTCCGCTTTTTTCGCGGCTGATAGGGCAGCCTACCACCTCTAAAGGCATGGCTTCTTTTTCAACCATCTTTTTTACGATCTGCAATTGCTGAAAATCTTTTTCACCAAAGTAAGCACGGGTAGGGGTAACAATTTCGAAAAGCTTTTTAACGATTGTGCCCACGCCATCAAAATGGCCGGGACGGTGGCTGCCTTCCATCTGGTGTTCCAGCCCATCAAATGAAAAGTGTCCGGATACGGTGTTTCCATCATACATTTCATCGACCGAAGGAGCAAAAACAATAATCTTATCGCTTACTGTTTTTATCTTTTCTACGTCGGCATCAAGCGTTCTGGGGTATTTTTCGAGGTCTTCGGGGTTATTAAACTGCGTAGGATTAACAAAAATGCTTATAACAGTAACATCGTTTTCCTGTGCCGATTTTTCCAGCAGGGAAAGATGGCCAATGTGCAGTGCACCCATTGTAGGCACGAAACCTATTGAAGATTTGCGGCTTACGTAAGTAGATAATAGCGAGGTTAAACCTGCTTTATTATTGAAAATGAGCATCAATTTCGGATTAAATATCACGGCAAAATTAATATAATAGTTACATAATGCGCAAAATTGTTTAATTTTGCATGTTTTTACACCAACAACTAAATACAAGTTTTGAACATGGAGGATAAGAGGATATTATATGTATCATCTGAAGTAGTGCCCTATTTGGCTGAGAATGAAGTGTCTTTAATGTCGTACGATGTGCCAAAAATGATTAATGACCAGGGTGGGCAGATAAGAATTTTTATGCCCCGATACGGAAATATTAATGAAAGAAGGCATCAGCTTCACGAGGTAATACGCTTATCAGGAATGAATTTGGTGGTTAACGACATGGATATGCCGCTTATTATAAAAGTGGCTTCTATACCAAAGGAAAGAATTCAGGTATACTTTATTGATAACGACGAATACTTTAAGCGAAAAGCTACTTTATCTGATGAAGACGGTACTTTATACCCGGATAATGATGAGAGAGCAATATTTTTTGCAAAGGGCGTTGTAGAAACCGTTAAGAAACTTAACTGGGTTCCGGATATTATTCACGTTCATGGATGGCTTGCAGGTATGCTGCCGGTTTACATGAAACACTATTACAAAGATGAGGCATTGTTTGCCGACACCAAAATAGTTACTTCTGTATACAATCAGGGATTTGAAGGTACACTTGATAAAGACATGCTTAAAAAGGTATTGTTTGATAATGTGCCTAAAGATGACGTTGCAATGCTTGAAGTGCCTAATTACGAGAATGTAATGAAGGCTTCGATAGCACATTCTGATGCTGTTATCATTGCTTCAGATAACCTTTCAGATTCGTTGGTTAAGTTTGTTGAGGCCTCAGGAAAACCTTTCCTTCCATTTGTTGGCAAAGATAAATTTGCAGAGGCGTATACTAATTTCTATAGAAATCAGGTTTTATAGTAAATCTAACAAACATTCTAATGACGAACAGTTCATTTTTTAAAAAACTAATTTTAGCGTTAAGCGTTGTATTTTTTATATCATGCGATAAAGATTTCAACCAGTTAGAATCTGATATTATCGATGAGGATATTCATAGTGATCTTCTTAGGCAGGAAATTGCCGTTGTAGCTCATGACAGGGCTTTAGGTTCTGTACAAAGTAATAATGCTGCATTAAATCAGCTCGGGGTATATGATAATCCTGTTTTTGGTAAAACGGTATCGCATTTTGTAACCCAGATGGAGTTTGCAACAAACAACCAGAACCCAACATTGTTTGAGCCAGTTATAGATTCGGTATATCTTTACGTGCCGTATTACAGTAGAGCTACAGGAACGACTACAACTTCCGGAGAGACATCAACCCAGTATGAGCTGGATTCAATATACGGAAATAAAGAAGCGTCTTTCAGACTTCAGGTATATGAAAACGGCTATTACCTTCGTGATGCAGATCCTGCAGCTGCCGATGGTGTTCAGCGTTACTATTCAGGAGACAGGACTATGGTGGAAGAGCGTAAAGTGGGTAATGCTCTTAACAATGGCGATGCTACAGAAAATGAGAATTTTAAATTCAGTCCTTTAGAAATAGTTCGCAGATACAAAAAAGGGACTAGTGATAAAGTAATTGAGCGCCTTGCTCCGGGTATTTTTCTTAACCTTGATAAGGCAGTAATAAAGCAAAAAATATTTGACACAGATGCTGCTAACCGTTTAAATAATAACGTGTTTAAAAATTATTTTAGGGGTCTTTATTTTAAAGTAGAGCAAAAAACGGATGCTGTTATGGCTATGGCTAAGTTTCAGGAAGGTACTGTAACTGTTAAGTATACAGACTGGCAAATTAAGACAAATTCAGATGGAACAGTTGTTGCCGATAAAGACAAAGAAAAAATAGTTAAAACATTGGTGTTTAACCTTACCGGTAACAGAGTGAATTTCTTTGATAATACGTATAATTCTACATTTACAGATGCTTTAGCTACTACTAATGCAGAAAAAGGAGACGAACGCCTTTATGTAAAAGGAGGAGCGGGATCTATGGCTGTTATAGATATAGATAACGAGGCACTAAATGCTTTAAAAGCAGACAAAAACCTGCTTATAAACGAGGCTAACCTTGTTTTCAACGTCGACGATTCTCAGGATGGTATGGGTAAAACTGTAAATGGCAGTAAAGCTATTGAGCCATTCAGGGTATATTTATATGATTTAAAAAATAACCAACCTATATTTGATTATTATGCCGATGCGACGTCGAGTACATCGTTTCCTAAGTATAATAAAGCAATTCATGGCGGTATACTGGCTTTAGATGCTACAACTAAACGTGGTACACAATACAAAATCAGACTTACAAACTACATTAGCAGGGTTGTAAGGGGAGATTCAACAAATGTTAAGCTTGGCCTCGTGGTTACAGAAAACATAAATGTTATTTCGAGCGGCTTAATTAAAGAGCCATTTAGCGAGGGTGATATACAGGTTAAACGAACTCCATCTTCTTCTGCAGTACATCCGTTTGGAACTGTACTTCACGGAAGTAATTCGGCAGACGAGAAAAAGCGTCTTAAATTAGAAATTTATTATACTAAACCAAACTAACTATAAATATGTGTGGAATTGTAGGTTATATAGGTCACAGAGAAGCGTATCCCGTAATTATTAAAGGTCTTAGAAGACTGGAATATAGAGGATATGACAGTGCCGGTGTGGTTCTTTACGATGGCACCGACCTTAAGCTTTCTAAAACTAAAGGAAAAGTATCTGACCTTGAAGCAAGGGCAGAAAAAGAGATAACATTAAATGGTGCTATTGGTATAGGTCATACACGTTGGGCTACACATGGTGTGCCAAATGACGTAAACTCTCACCCGCATGTTTCTAACTCGGGTAACCTTGTAATAGTTCACAACGGTATTATAGAAAACTATGAGCCGTTAAAAAAAGAACTTATCAAAAGGGGATATGTTTTTCATTCGGATACAGATACAGAGGTGCTTGTTAACCTTATAGAAGAAGTTCAGAAAAACGATAACCTTAAACTTGGTAAAGCCGTTCAGGTAGCGCTTAACCAGGTAGTAGGGGCATATGCTATAGCTGTTTTTGATAAAAAGAAACCTAACGAAATTGTAGCTGCCCGTTTAGGTAGCCCGTTAGCTATTGGTGTAGGTAAAGACGAGTTTTTTATTGCGTCTGATGCTTCGCCGTTTATTGAATATACATCAAATGCTATTTATCTTGAAGATGAGGAAATGGCAATTATAAGGCTTGATAAAGCACTTAAAATAAGAAAAATTAAAGATGACTCATTGGTAGATCCTTATATCCAGGAGCTACAGATGAACCTTGAGCAGATTGAAAAAGGCGGTTATGACCACTTTATGCTTAAGGAGATTTATGAGCAGCCAAGTGTTATTAAAGATACGTACCGCGGAAGGCTACATGCTAACGAGGGGCTTATTAAAATGGCAGGTATAGAAGATAACCTTCAGAAGTTTATTAATGCCGACAGGATACTTATTATTGCTTGTGGTACTTCATGGCATGCAGGCCTTGTGGCAGAGTATATATTTGAAGAATTTGCACGTATACCTGTAGAGGTAGAATATGCATCTGAGTTCCGATACAGAAACCCAATTATACGACCTAATGATGTGGTTATTGCTATATCGCAGTCGGGTGAAACTGCCGATACTCTTGCAGCTATTAAACTTGCTAAAGAAAACGGTGCTTTTGTGTTTGGTGTTTGCAACGTGGTAGGTTCGTCTATTTCGCGCGAAACACATGCAGGTGCTTACACACACGCAGGTCCGGAAATTGGTGTAGCTTCAACAAAAGCATTCACAACACAAATTACCGTGCTTACACTTATAGCACTTCGTTTGGCTAAGGCTAAGGGAACAATGAATAACTCAGATTTCCACAGGTACCTGCAGGAGCTGGAGCTTATTCCGGAAAAAGTACAGGAAGCATTAGAAACAAACGATGTTGCACAGCGAATAGCAGCTGTTTATAAAGATGCACCAAACGCGCTTTACCTGGGCAGGGGTTATAACTTCCCTGTGGCTTTAGAAGGTGCGCTTAAATTAAAAGAGATATCATACATTCATGCAGAAGGCTATCCTGCTGCCGAAATGAAACACGGACCTATTGCGCTTATAGATGAGCACATGCCGGTTTTCATTATCGCGCCACAACAGGAGCATTATGACAAGATTGTAAGTAATATACAGGAGATTAAATCAAGAAGCGGGAAAATTATTGCTGTTGTAACAAAAGGAGATACACAAGTAAAAGCTTTAGCTGACTACGTTATCGAGATACCGGCTACATCAGATGCTTTATCGCCGTTGCTTACTACAATTCCACTTCAGTTATTATCCTACCATATTGCGGTATTGAGGGAATGTAACGTAGACCAGCCAAGAAATCTTGCTAAGTCGGTTACCGTAGAGTAGTCTTTCTTCAATAAATTTAAAACCCGTTAGGAATTTTCTTAACGGGTTTTTTTTGTAGTTTGGTGTCCTGAAAAAACTACTTATGAAACATTTAATTTGGGCATTCGTTAGTGTTGTGACTTTATCCGGATGTCAGGGAAATAAGCAGGATGCCGCTTCAACTACTGTGAAAGTTGAAGTAGCAGCAGATTCTGTAGTTACTGGTGCAGAAGGAGTGGATGATGCTGAACAGGTGACAGATTCAATTGGTAGTCAATATGCTGATGTTGCCTTGAAATTCATCAATGCCTATAAAGAAGACTGTGATAATCGAAGTAACGGGAAGGGTATAAGGATATTTGTGTCTGAAAGCCCTTATGTAACGCCCGGTTTTAAATCTGAACTAAAAAGAATCCTTAACGAGGCAGATAAAGAAGATCCTGAAATGGGACTCGGTTTTGACCCGATTTTCGACGGACAGGATTATCCTGACCAGGGTTTTGAGATCAAGTCGTTTGATGAAAAGGAAGGATATGTAGTAGTTCGGGGAAAAGACTGGAAGGAATTTACACTACCCATTAAGATTGCTAATGTAAATGGTGATTGGCTGGTTGATGGTAGCGGTATAGTTAATATTCCTCAGGATAAAAGGAGGAAGGATTAAGGGTGTTCTGGTTGGAGATAATATTAAAATCTATTAGATAATTTTCTTTGAGGTTTTTTATTCGTTTTATCGTGGTGTGTGTATAAGTGTTTCATTCGTTGAAATTAACAATATCACAGGCTAACGGATAAGAATTGACGCAGTGATTTTCAAAATTCCTGTTTTTTATTGAAAAAAATGCAATTAGGGTATTGCATAATTCACAGATAAAAAACTATCTTTGCACTCGGAAAAAATAGGTTTTTTCGCAAAACGTAAATAGCTGTTTAATAAATACATAAGCAATGTCTAAAGTAATAGGAAAAGTTGCACAGATCATCGGGCCGGTAGTAGACGTGGTGTTTAACACCCAAAACGCTGAGCTTCCTAAGATCTATGATTCATTAGAGATCACTAAAAAAGATGGTACAAAATTAATCCTTGAAGTACAGTCTCACGTAGGTGAAGACACTGTTCGTACTATCTCAATGGACTCAACTGACGGTATGAGCAGAGGCCAGGAAGTTATCGGTACAGGTGCTCCTATCCAAATGCCAATTGGTGCTGACGTTTACGGACGTTTGTTTAATGTTATTGGAGACGCTATCGACGGACTTGGCGATTTGCCAAAAGAAGGTGCGAATGGTTTACCAATTCACCGTCAGGCTCCTAAATTTGAAGAACTATCAACTTCATCAGAAGTTTTATTCACAGGTATCAAAGTAATCGACCTTATCGAGCCTTATGCAAAAGGTGGTAAAATTGGATTATTTGGTGGTGCAGGTGTTGGTAAAACGGTATTGATCCAGGAGTTGATCAACAATATTGCAAAAGGTCACGGTGGTCTTTCTGTATTCGCAGGAGTAGGTGAAAGAACACGTGAAGGAAACGACCTTCTTCGTGAGATGCTTGAGTCTGGTATCATCAAATATGGTGATGAGTTCATGCACTCTATGGAGAACGGTGGTTGGGACCTTGCTAAGGTAGACAAACCAGGTATGAGGCAGTCTAAAGCTACATTTGTATTCGGTCAGATGAATGAGCCGCCAGGAGCACGTGCACGTGTTGCGCTTTCTGGTCTTACAATCGCTGAGTACTTCCGTGACGGAGCCGGAGACGGACAAGGAAAAGACGTTCTTTTCTTCGTTGATAACATCTTCCGTTTTACACAGGCAGGTTCTGAGGTGTCTGCACTTCTTGGACGTATGCCATCTGCGGTAGGTTACCAGCCTACACTAGCAACAGAGATGGGTGCTATGCAGGAGCGTATTACATCAACTAAAAAAGGTTCAATTACATCGGTACAGGCGGTTTACGTTCCTGCGGATGACTTAACTGACCCGGCACCGGCTACAACCTTTGCCCACCTTGATGCAACAACAGTACTTTCACGTAAAATTGCTGAGCTTGGTATTTACCCTGCGGTTGACCCTCTGGATTCAACTTCAAGGATACTTACACCGCAAATTCTTGGTGATGAGCACTACAACTGTACACAAAGAGTTAAAGAAATTCTTCAAAAATACAAACAGCTTCAGGATATCATCGCGATCCTTGGTATGGAAGAGCTTTCAGAGGAAGATAAACTATCTGTATCACGCGCTCGTCGTGTTCAGCGTTTCCTTTCTCAGCCGTTCCACGTTGCTGAACAGTTTACAGGTATCCCTGGGGTACTTGTAGATATCAAAGACACTATCAAAGGATTCAACATGATTATTGATGGTGAACTTGACCACCTTCCGGAAGCGGCTTTCAACCTTAAAGGTACCATTGAAGACGTTATCGAGGCAGGACAGAAAATGTTAGCTGAAGCGTAATTGGTTGATGGTTGATAGTTGATGGTTGCCAAAAGCTTCCGACAACCGACAGCCGACAACTAAAATAACTAAAAAGTATGTTATTATTAGAAATAGTATCTCCGGAAGGCCATTTGTTTAAAGGAGGCGTTACATCGGTAACGGTTCCGGGTGTAGATGGCGAATTCCAGATGTTGAATAACCACGCTAATATTGTTTCAATATTAACAGAAGGTAACATCAAGATCGCAGTGCCTGATTTTAAAACAAACACCGAGTTCTCGGTTAAGTTCCAAAAGTCAGACAAAGACCAGAAATTCCTTTTGCCAATAACATCAGGTACTCTGGAGCTTAAAGACAACAGAATTATTATCCTGGTAGGTTAACACCTCCACGAAATATAAAGTAAAAGCCCTATCCGCGTAGCGAGATAGGGCTTTTTTAATTTATGAACGTTAAAAGGTATTAGTAATTTTTGTAAATGTGTCATGGTCCCAGCCTTCCATCCAGGCTATTTTCCATTTTCCATCCTCTTTTGTTGTGCGTATTTTATAATTTCTATTCCAGCCGCCGCTTATATCCCAATACCAATTTAGAATTGCTTCCTGACCATTAAATTCTAAATATTTAAATTTAATAATCCCAAAGGGATCGTTGTCGGTAGGTACATCCTGGCAGTTGCACCATGGGCTTGAATCTGTGCCAAACGGAGATATTCACCATTAAGCCATTCCACTTCTTTATTTTTCAGCATCCTGTTTTCTGTAGTATATATCTTCAACATATTATCAAGGAATTCCTAAGCAAAGAAGCCTGTTTTTTCGATTTCTTTTATATGTGCCTTAGTTTTCATCATATCAAAGCTAATGATAAGGCCATCTTTTACTATAGCTTTCATTTGCATAGCAGGACGATAACTTTCCTGCCAGCGGTACATGTTTTTTATCACAGTTTGAATCGCTATTTTTCAGGATCAGTCTTTTCTACTTCTTCCGATACAGTTAGGTCTTTGGTAGACTCTGTTACTACTGTTGTTTTCTTGGCTTCGGTTATACCAATAGTAGTTTCTTTATCGGTTACTTCTTTTTCGCTTTTGTTGCATCCGACGCAAAAAATTAATGTGGCTACGACTGCAATTATTACCATTTTCGATAAATAATAGTTTTTTGTTGTCATTGTTTAACTATTAATTGTCTGATGTGACAAATCTAGATATTTCCAAATACAAGTATAGTATTTAAGGTAAGCTAGCAGATTCATTCCCATCTTCAATATGCTCCATTATATCGCCGGGCTGGCACTCTAGAATCTTGCAGATGGCTTCTAATGTTGAAAATCGGATAGCTTTTGCTTTGCCGGTTTTTAGGATGGATAGGTTGGCTGTGGTTATGCCTACTTTGTCTGCCAGTTCGTTTGAGCGCATCTTACGTCTGGCCAGCATTACATCGAGGTTTATGATTATTGGCATAATTAAACGGTTAGGTCGTTTTCTTCCTGCATTGCTTTGGCAGTTCGGAATACCTCACTAAGCACAATAAAAAATAGTCCAAGCACAAGGGTGAATAAGGTATCGCCTGTAAACCAGCTTTCATCGTTTTTTAGCAGCAATACAGTTTCTGCAAACATTGTATAAAGATATAAGGGCATCGTTGTTATAAAAAATCCGGCGATTATAGTCTTGCCAATACGGTCGAAATTAATAATTACCTGATTGTCGAAAAATTTATTATTTTTAAACAGAGTGAGTGTTTTACGGAACAAATACAGTGCGTACATATATAACACCAGACCTGGGATAGTGATGAATAAGGCAATAACTTCTCCTGTAGGTATATCTGTTGGGGCAACGTCAAATAGTTCAAAGGGTATCATTTGTGGCATTACAGCCAGTATAAATGCAAATGGTACAGTAAAAAACATGATGATTACAGACAGTACAAAAAGTATGTCGGTAAGTGTCTTTAATATCGGCAGTCGTTTCATTGAATTGGTTTTAAAGTTTATCTATAGTTAATGACTGAAGCAAATATATTAAAATTATTGAAAAACAATAATTAATATTCGATAAACATAAAAAATCCTACTAAAGTAGTTTTAGCAGGATTCTATTTAATTTGGTTATGTATTATATCTATTTATATTAGATATAATCTTTAATCATCCTTCTTCATTATCTTTTTTACATTGCGTGTAGTCTTTTCATCCTGTTCTTTCTCTGCAGGCGGCCTTTTCGACCTTCTTTCCCTCTTTTTAAACCAGTTGTTGTCTTCCTCTCCAAAGAGGTAAGCATACGGCTGTGTATCGGGACTCAGTTCAAATAGTTTCTTAAGAATAGCAATAGTTGGTATTATCAGTATCATGCCTGTTACCCCCCATATAGCGCCACCAATAAGTAATCCAAGAAACGTAACCAATGCATTAAGGTTAACATTACTTCCGGTAATTTTAGGCGTTAAATAAGCGCCCTCAAGTAATTGTACCAGTGTAAATGATGCCAGTACTGCTATGGGGTAAAATAATGTGTCTTTTGTCATTAAAGCGAATGTGAAAGGTAATACCACGCTCAGCGAAGGGCCCAAGTATGGAATAATGTTAAGTAGCCCAGATAATACACCGAAAAATATGGCATGCTTAATACCTAGGGCTAACAGTATACCAGTGTTTACTACCGCAAGTATCAGCATTACTTTTCCTGCACCCATTATATAGGCGTGTACAATTTTACGAATAGACGTAAGCTTCTCCAATAGAAAATTATTATCCTGTTTGCTAAATACCTTTGTAATAAATACGGCCAGATGATCGCGGTAAATAAGCAGGAAGAATATAAACACAGGAAGTAGAATAATATCTGAAACCGTGCTTAGCGTGCTAAATATAATTTGCGTGGGCTTTCCATTTTCCGGCTGAACGATCTCTACGGCTTTTTTCATTTCAAAACCATTTGGCATACCGAGGTCAAACCCAAAATTATCCATGGTCCACTTGTTGGCCTCAATAACAAACGAATTTACTTTTGTAGAAAGATCGCCCCCAATATCGCCCATGAAACCACGAACCTGAAGGTATATAAAGAACAGTATACCCCCGATAACTGTCATGAATATTATAAGGCATATTGCAGCACTTACCGACCTTGGAATTTTTCTTCTTTCCAATGCATTGCACGGTGAGGTTAGCAGCATGGCAATATATCCTGAAATAAGTAACGGCACAAGCAGCTTCTTGGCAATTATCATGAAAAAAACAATAATGATAATTAGTAGTGCTATGTAAACCGTTTTAATGTAATTGGGTACGCGTAAGGTGTCCATAATCAGTAAAAACGTGTTAATTTTTAATACTTTATATCAAAATTAGTCATTATATAACCCGTTTGTGATAATATTATATTAAAATTATGCGTACATATAAAACGATAAGGCACGTATTTTTCATGGAGAAATGTTGCAAATATAAAATTACGTAATTGAAAAAAAAAAAAATAGAATCCCGGCTACTACCCCGGGATTCTGCATCCAACTAAAAAATTACTAAAACATTATGAGCGAGGCCCATAACTATTGTTCTCCGTGGGAGTATCTTTATTTAATTTATGAATATTATAAATTAAAAATTATTTAAACTTTTTGCAAATATATTGATATATAAGCATTTAATAAGGTGGGGCTGAAGATTTGCTAATTATTTATACGTAACTCAATATATTTAAATAATAGATATTTTTCATATCAAATTTACACATTATATTTAATTTTAACAAAATACTTTAAAAATATCGCAAATAGTTTAAGAACGTAAAGTGTTGATACATTATGTATCTGTGATTTTTAGATACTTAAAAAGCTATTTTGAAGCATTTATTTACACTTTTCGCAAAAATAAAAACCCGCAACGTAATTAAACGCTCCGGGTTTATTCCAACTAAAAAATTTACTAAATAATTATAAAGGCCTTACCCAATATAATTAATCTTAAATCAGAAATTATTCTGAATGCCATTATGGCTAAGCTTTTATAACTGAGGTATTATTTTTTTTGAGATAACACTAGTATTGCTAAGTGTGATTTTGGCGATAATAACCTGCTTAGTATTTATCTGGTCGCTTGCAAAGGTTACATCATTTATATTATTGTTCTCAAATAATGTCCTGCCAAGTAAGTCATATACAACAACCGATTGTATTTGCTCTGTAGATTCTATCTTAAGCTTGTTGTTACTGCTATATACAATAACTTCATTAAATTCATTCCCCGGATTGTTCGTTCCCAAAGTCTGGGTGTACACTATCGTAAACCTGTCTTCAAATGTACCTGCAGCTGACGTAAAGCTGTAGCTTCCGTTAGTAAGGTCATGTATTGCACCGGTTGTTTTGTCTTTTAAGTAAATGTCCTGGCCTTGCGCAAACAGTCCATCCATGTGGTCTAGAGCTACTGTAAATGTGCCTGCCGACTGTGCTTTAAAACCCATACGTACAACGTCTGATGCTGTAAACGCGGGGCGTGCCTGTATTGCTAAATTTTTACCTGCGGCAATGCTGTAAAATGTGATGCCGCCATCCATGATAGACTCACCATCCATACCATAATCAAAATCAATTGTGGCTTCCGGTGTGTAACCTATTAACGTTTGCGAGAATACGTTGTTAGCTGTAACGTTAAGCCAGAAACGGCTTACGGTAACAGGGTCTGATTCCGTTGCAGTACGAAAGAATATATCTGTATTTACAGCCTTACGGATGGTATTATTAAATACAAGGTCTTTTGCTACTTTAGCCTTAACAACAAAACCTTGGCCGGTATTTATAATTCCTTCTGCATCCAATAGGTACGGATTCTGTATTGAATTATTGCTATCGTAGGGGGTGTTAGCCTGGTAACCTAGTTTTGTAAGTGCTGCATAGCTCGATTTTGCAGGATCATCTGTTTTTCTCCATAACCACAAAGTACCGTCTATAACGTTGCTGTTATCGTTTAGAAAACGTGTCACGCTGATTGGTGATGGATATGGATTTCCAACTGCATTGTACGCTTTAGTGTCGTTAACATAGCTTAACGGAATGGTTACTTCGCCTGTGTTTGGAACGCCTGTAAATGTAGCTTCCCATTTTTCCGGAGATTCAGAATGATCTTCACCTATACGGATAAGGTAGCCTTTTCCTGCTTCAAAAGTAGTTGTAGCAGGCGTTTGTACAGTGTTGTAAATGTTTTCTGTTGAGTTGTACGTGTAAAAACGATTGGTAAGTGTCTGTGGAGAAAATCCAAGAAGGGTTTGTCCGATAACCGGAGAAGACCATAATGTAAAATCGTCTTTTTTTACTTTAGATGATTTTCGTTGTACCGTAACCTTTCCTGTGTTTTTGTCTCCAAGCGTCTGTATCAGGTTGCTATCGCTTTCAAATATAAGAGTCGCGGTTTGCGCAACAGTTACATTATGAACAATAACAGCATTGGCTTTTTCTGTAAAAAGCACATTTGCACCGTCTAATACAAAAAGGGAACAGGCATTTAGTGTTTCACCGTTAAAAGTATAATTACCATTAAAGATAACATCTTTACTTGCAGATGGTTGTCCATTACTCCAGTTAGTTCCGTTCCATGTAGTTGAAGAACTACAGTAGATACCGATATCCTGAGAAAAGCCTGCAACAGGCAATAACAATAGTAAAGTAAATAGCAATTTAGCTATTACGTTGTGTATGTAAATAGTCATTTGGGGGGGAATAACTTATTATCAGTTGCAAAAGTACAAATTATATATTATGCACACATAATTGTAGCTATAAATAATTACTATAACGGAATAGGTAAGTTTTGGGGGCACAAAAAATAACTACATTTCACTAATCAGATGTTTCACTGCTTGGGGGCAAAAAATGTAGAACGGGGGGCGCGTTTTACATTTCAAAGGTTTGTATACTGCCATGGGGGCAAAATGACAGCATACCGAAAATTCTTAAATATTTATTTAGTCATTAGTTTAAGGTTATATTTTTACAGAGATCGCAAACTACATTTTGTAAGGGCTGTCGTTCTATTATTTCTGAGACAAAGTAACAGCAAAAAACATATCCTTTAACAAAATATTAATAGACAAAGTATAGACAGTTTCAAAATAGCGTTATTTTTTTATGCTGATTATCAGTTAGTTTCAGATTATGAAGCGTTTTAATAGACAAAATGCATAGACAGTCAGTAGAAAATTGTACTATGTTAACAGAAAATTCAATTTTATAAAATTTTTGACTGCTTTAAAAATGGGGTTAAATTTCTGTGAGCATTTTCTCAAATTCTTCATCGTCATTTATGCCCATTTTCTTTTTAATCCTGTACTTTTTTGTAACAGCACTTTCGTAAGAAATTTGTAAAAGAGATGCGATTTCCTTATACGACAGATTAATTTTTAGAAGTGAACAAAACTGAATGTCGTTTCGGGTTAGTACTGGAAAACGATCCATCAGTTTATTCTCAAAGTACGGATTTGCATTTTTGAATCGTACCTCGAATTCTTTCCAGTAATCTTTTTGACGGATTAAATGCTGAAGCTCTTTTTTTACATCTGTCAGTTTAGAAAATGCGCCGGTGTCCAATTTTGCAATTACAGAGTATAAGCTGTCGTAGTAATTAGCCATTTGCAATGCCATGGCTGTGGCATCACGCTGTTTCTCATCAATGATTTGCTTTTGCGAGTGGCTAAGCTGTAATTCAAGTTCATGTTGCTGTTCTAAAAAGCTTTTTTCATTTTCTACAGATTTTAATTCCTCCTTCTGTAATTTATTTTTAAGCCAATAAGCCCTTAGAAAAAGAAGAATAAGAATAATCACGACTAGCATTGTAACAAGGTACATTACCAAAAGTCGCTGTTCTGTCTCTACTTTCTTTATAAGGTCGTCATTATGAGAAGAGAGTATAGTGTTTTTTTCACGCTGAAAATCTGTCTGAAATTTAGCCTGCATCTCGGTAATGCTGCCATTTTTCCACTGGCGCAATGTGTCGCACATATTCATTGCACGTTTGTAAGCTATAAGCCCTTCTTTCGTGTTGCCTGTTTCTTCATATATGGCAGCAACAGCTTTTTCATATTCAAACTTCTCGTGAAGATGGCTTTTACGATAGGCGGCCGATTTCCTGAATTCATTTATCACCTGTATGGCCAAATCGTATTTTTTTGAGGCATTAAGTGTTTCTATGTAGTTGCTTATAATAAGCATAGAATACTTAGACTTCTTTTCCGATAACAGAATATACGCCCTGTCAAATGCCTCTAACGCCATTTGTGTATTGCCGCTAGTATCATGTATGTAGGCAACTTTAGCATACAAAACAGCTTCAAGCTCTTTATCTCCCGATTGTTTTACGTACGGTATTATCTCATTAAGCAATTGCAGTGCCTTTTCTTTCTGGCCAAGTTCTATTAGGTTCTCGGTATAGTTAACAGTTGCTATTGCATAAATTTTATTGTCTTTTTGGTCTTTGTTGGCGTTAAGGTATTCTTCAATAAGGTCGGCAGCAAAGCGATAGTTGTTCGACTGAAGATAGCTCCCTGCAAGCGTTAATTTTAACTGTGGCAGATAGCAATGGTCGTTTCTGGTTTCCAGTATTTTTATGCCTTTCAGTATATTACTTAACGATTTTTCTACATCGCCCATATATAGGTATGATGCAGCCATCAGGTGATATACCTGCGCTTGTTTAAAGTCGTTAGGATGTTTTTGAGATAGTTTCAGGGCTTTGTTTGCCCAAATAAGTGCGTTTTTAAAATCGCCGGTGATATTATACTCAGTGCCCAGATTTATCATAACAGCAACCTGTTTTCCCGGATACTTCTTTAAAAAAGTAAGCGATCGCTTAAAGCATGTAATTGCCGAATCTGCATTTCCCGAAAAATCATGGTAAAGGCCGGTTACATTGTTTGCTTTGGCATAGACAGTATCGTGAAGCTTTTTTGTTTTGAGAATTTTGGCGTACCTGTCTTTTTCAGTTTTAGCATGTTTTAAATTCTTATAGTCGGCTTTAAGCCAAAGATCCTGATAACTGCATTTTTTAGATTGTGCAGTAGTTGCAATAGAAAACAACAGCATAATCACAGGAGTGATTATGCGGAGATTAAATGTCCATGAGCATTTTTTCAAATTCTGCATCATCGTTAATTTCCATTTTCTTTTTTATCCTGTACTTTTTTGTAATTGCACTTTCGTGCGATATCTGTAAAAGAGAGGCTATCTCTTTATTGGATAAATTTAGTTTAAGTAAAGAACAAAATTCAATGTCGTTTTTAGTAAGCTTGTAAAAGCGTTTTGTTAATGTGTTTTCAAATTCGGGGTGCAGGCTTCTGAAACGTTTTTCAAACTGTTTCCAGTAATCTTTTTGCTTTATTAAATGCTGCAATTCCTGTTTTATATCTGTAACAGTAGCATCATTACCACATTTTTCAATAATAGTATTAATGCTATTCTGGTAATCAGCCATTTTTAATGCGGTAGATGATAGCTCCTTTTGCTTTTCATCTATTATTTCCTTTAATGCATTTGCATATTCATGTTCATGCTCCTGCTGTGTTTCTATAAGGCTTTTTTCTGCCTCCAGACTCTTAAAGGCCTGGTTTGTCAGCCTGCTTTTAAGCCATAAGCTTCTAAGCAGCAGCAATACCATAATTATTAAAACAATACTGGCAAAAACATACATTTTTGTTAGCTTACTTCTTGCTTCTACCTCTTTTTGCAGCCTGTTGTTCTTTGCTTTAAGAGTAAGGTTCTTTTCATTCTGTAATTCATTCTGAAATTTAGCCTGCATCTCATTTACATAGCCGCTGTTATTACTAGCAGTTACAGAATCTTTTGTCAATAACGCATTTGTAAGGCCTTCAAGGGCTTCTTTTTCGTTATGTGTGTTTTTAAATGTTTCTGCGGCAGCTACTTCAAAGCGTAGCATATCCTCAGAATTTGCGCTTTTAAAGATAGGTGCTTTTTTTGTTGTCTCAATAATTTTTAGAGCCTCTTCGTATTTCTTCTGCGCATTTAGTACCTCAATAAATTCTGCTGCAATAATAACAACATTTAATGAATTTTCCTGCAAAAGTATTGTATGGGCTGCACTATAGTTTTTGTAGGCATCGTTTTTTCTCTTTTCTATATTAGCAATGCTAGCCAATTTAGAGTAAGCAATCGCGAGGTTGGGATTGTTGTTGACCTGGCTGAGCTGCACTATTGCTTCTTTAAGGGCGCGTTTTGCATTGTCGAGTTCGTCCATATGCTTAACGCATTCTGCATAGTTGATCAGCGTAAGCGAATGATTTTTAATATCGTTTGCAGCTTTAAAAGACGCCAGACATTCGGCATACAAGTCTTTGGCAAACGTAAAGTTTTCCATTTTCATGTATGTATTGGCCAGCTTCTGCCTAAGGCCTGTCAGGTATGTCTTGTCTTCTTCATTCTTTAAAAGATTTATACCTTTCAGGAGATATTCTATAGCTTTGTCATATTGAAGCATGTATTGGTAGTTAGATGCCATGTTGCTGTAAATATTGGCCTGATTAGATTTTAGTCCAAATTTTTTACATAGTTCAAGACCGTCCTCAAGATGCTGAAATGATGTGTCATACTCACCTTTGTTTCTGTAAGCTACCGAAATGTTCATTAAAGGCATTACCTTTATGCGTGGATAATTTTTTAATGCGGACAGCGATTTCTTGTAGTAGACTATGGATGAGTCCATCTTGCCAAGATTCATGTAATAAATACCGTAAATGTTTAACAGGTTTCCTCGTATACTGTCCGGAAGTACCTTCTGACCCAGTGCATAATTAAGATAATAGCGCGTGCTGTCCGGGGCAGAATAAATGTATTTCTTTATCTTGCCTTCTACAGCCTTGTAGTTAAAAGCTTTATCCTGAGCCTTTATAAGTACAGGACAAACAAGCAGCAAAAACAGTAGAAGCTGTTTTATGCTAAATTTCCGTGAGAAGTTTTTCGAATTCCGCATCATCATTAATCTCCATTTTCTTTTTAATCCTGTACTTTTTCGTAATAGCACTTTCGTGCGATATCTGTAATAAAGACGCTATTTCTTTATTGCTCATATTAAGTTTAAGCAGAGAGCAAAACTCGATGTCATTTTTAGTAAGCTTAGCAAATCTGTTACTAAGATTAGCACCAAATTCGGGATGCAGGTTATTAAAACGGGTTTCAAACTGTTTCCAGTAGTCCTTTTGTTTCATCAGGTGCTGCAGGTCTTTCTTAACGTCTGCTATTTTAATATCGGCATTATTGGCACATTTGTTTATAATCTCGCTAATGCTATCCTGGTAATTAGCCATTCTCAGTGCGGTAGAAGTCAATTCACGTTGTTTTTCCTCTATAATTTCCTTTTGGGCATTGGTAAGTTCCTGCTCATGCTGGTGCTGCTGCTGAATAAGATTTTTTTCTGTTTCTATAGATTTGAGCTCTTCGTTCTGAAGGCGGTTTCTAAGCCAGTAACCCCTTAAGAAAAGCAGTATAAGCACAATGATAGATAAGCTTATAAATGCATACAAAAGCATAAGCATCTTTTCGGTTTCCATTTCCTTTTGCAACGCCATATTGTTGGCCTCTAGCGCTATGTTTTTTTCACGTTGCAATTCTGTCTGAAATTTTGCCTGGATTTCCTGTATTGAAGCATCTTTCTGCACCTTGGCAATAGAATCCATTATTGTTATGGTATTCTGATAGGCGTTTATCGCCGCTTTGTCATTATTAGTTGCTTTGTAAGTATCGGCTATAGCATTTTGGTAAGTAAGCTGATCTTCACGGGTAGCATACCTGAATTTTTTAGAAGCTTCAACAATACTAATGATCTTAAGGGCATTTTCATGATCCTTTTTATCATTGAGGTATCTTATGTACGACCCGCCCATGCCTATAAGATGTACCGACTTGGTTTTATTAAGATTTTCTATAGCATTGCTGTACAAATTACCTGCTTTCGCATTTTGTCCCTGCATTTCTTCCAGCTCGCCCATCCTAAAAGCACTTAAGCCTTTAAGTTCGCTGTTATTAAAAGTTTGAAGGCCATTTGCGGCTTCATTTAAAATACGCCTTGCTTCTGTGTATTTTTTAGCACGCGATAAAGCATTACCAAGATTAACAAGTGTAAGGTAATAGTTTTGGTCTGTATCAGCCGCTTTAAAATCTTTTAGGCAATCCCTGTAAAGATCTATTGCAAATTCATAATTGTGCTGTGCCAGGTACGTATTGGCAAGCTTTTGCTTTATAGCGGGCAGTTGTTTATTGTTCTTGTCTGTTTTAAGCAGATTAATAGCCTTTAAAAGAAAATCTACCGATGTTTTATAATCGGTCATGTAGCTATAATTGTTAGCCAGTTCACTATATGCGGTGGCAAGGCCTGTATTGTTTTTCAGCTTTTGGTGAATTGCAACGGCATCTTCCAGTAGGTTTATAGATTTATTATAATCCCCTTTATTCCTGTAGCCAAGGGCAAGGTTCATAAGGCTCTTCACCTTAAGCCTAGGGTAGCCGTCTAGGTATTTAAGCGATTTTTTAACGTAGTAAATAGTAGAATCCGGCTTTCCTTTTACACCGTAATAGGTGCCATACAAGTTGTAAGAAGCACCATAAATAGTATCATGCGCATCTTTCTGCGCAAGGGTTTTCTTTATAATTTGGAGTGCTTTTTCGGGAGTATTATAAACAAGTCTTCCTGCCGAATTTTCGGCAGCTTTAAAGTCGTAGCCTTTATTTTGGGCAAATGAAAATGCAACTACAAATAAAAGGGGGATGTGTAGTTTTTTTACCATAGCGCGTGGCATTAGGTTAAGTATTTTTGGGTAATTGGCAACTGCAAATTAACAAAATTTTGTGAATTTTGAATTTATAGTTTAGTAAAAAAAATATTATGATAAATCGCTTAGCTTTTCCTGTACGATATTACTTTCATATCCTTTTCTTAGTAAATAATCCATCACCTTTTTTTTCTTCTTCATTATATTCACTTCTGTAATTGTTTCCCACTGTTTATCGGCTATCAGATGAAATGTAGTATAATATTCATCTGTGCTTATTTCTTTTAATGCCCTGTCAATATTATATTTAGAAATATTTCGGGCTTTTAGCTCATTGGTTATCCTTCGCTTGCCCCAATGCTTAATTCTAAATTTTCCACGGGCAAAACTACAGGCAAAACGCTCTTCATTTAAAAAATTATTGTCCAGCAGATGTACCACGATAGTATCAATAGCCTGTGGTATCATGTTATAGCTTTTCAGCTTTTGTATAACTTCGTCATGGCAGCGTTCCTGGTAAGCGCAATAGTGCTCCAGTTTTTTTGTGGCTTCTTCTACCGTATACGATTTATACATTGTGCTGGCTTAATTCGTGCTAAAGGTAAAAAGAAATCCCATTCTAAGAATGGGATGTGTCTTTATACCGGTAAGTTTAACTTTTTGTGGGTGTTAACCACTGCCTGCTGATTTTTATAGTCTATCCATGCTTGGCCTTTATATCGCCTCATTAGATTATCAAAATACCTCATAATTAGTAGATTATATACAGCCTTGCCCAGATTGGTTACTTTTCTAGGGAAAGCCCTTAGGCTCATAGAGAATCCCGGTGTTACATATTTCATGTAGTGCCAGTATCCTTCGGGCATGTAAAGCATTTCGCCATGTTCCAAGTCGGCTACAAGGCCTTTAGCCTGCTTAAGTGCCGGCCATTTATCAAAGTCCGGATTGTCAAAATCAATGTCTTCCCTCGATATTAATGCATGCGGAACTTTGTACAGGTATGGAGTTTGGGCCGGATCGAAAAGGATACAGCGTTTTTTACCGTGAAAATGAAAATGCAGTATGTTAGAATAATCTATATCATAATGAATAAACACTTTTGAGTTTTCGCCTCCAAAAAACAACATAGGCAGTTGCTTTACAAGCCGTAGCCCTATGTTGGGCCACTTAAAGTCGTTTTTTAATGAAGGTACTTCCTTCATAAGGTTGTAAAGAAATATCCTGTAGTTGGTAGGCTTAGACTGCAAAAGCTCTATATATTCAGACATTTTCATCTTGGCATGTGCCTCATTAAAACCATCTTTGTGTGATACCGGGCGGTCGTCATACAAAGGCACTGTTTTATCTCCTGCGATGTCTTTTATATAGTTAAGCTTCCATTTTTCATAAGCTGGCCAATCGTGGGTAAGTTGTTCAATAACAACAGGTTTCTGCTTCTTTACATAATTGTTGTAAAAGTCATCTCTGCTGATGGTTTTTACACGTTCAATTTCTGTCAGATCTAAAGGCATCAGATAAATATTTAGCGAAAACAAAATTACTAAAGCGTTATGAAATTGTAAAACAAGGTTTTCATAAATTTTAAAACCATTTTAAGTTATTTTTCATTACAAGACTATTTAAATAAAAAAACCTCCCTGAAGTGGGAGGTTTTAGCTGAACATTTTAAACAGAATTATTTTTTAACGATGAGGAATTCAATCCTTCTGTTTTGTGCATGCTGCTCTTCAGTACAAGTTTCGCATTTTACTTTCGGCTGGCTCTCGCCATAACCCTGTCCGGATAGCCTTGCGCTGTCTATACCTTTAGAAATTACATACTGTGCCATTGCTTTCGCCCTGCGGTCAGATAGGGCAAGGTTATATTCGGCACTTCCTCTGTTATCGGTATGTGCTTTAGCCATAATTACCATATTTGGCTTCGCTTTCATTACCTGAACGAGTTTGTCAAGTTCTGCTGCGCCTTCAGGTGTTATATTACTCTTGTCGTATTCAAAATAAATATCTTTAAGCTGAACTACATCGCCAACAATAAGGGTTTCAACCGGAACAAGATCGGCAGCGATATTTACTATTCGTTCTTTAGATTTTGCAACCGGGAAGGTACTTTGCAGGTAACCTTCTTTAGATGCCTGTATAACATAAGCCCTGTCGCAATCTACATTATAAGTGGCTACACCATTAGCATCGGCAGTAGTGGTTTCTATTACGTTGTTTTTGTCGTCGAGAATTGCTACAGTAGCGTTAGCCAGTACTTTGCCTGTTTTTACATCTTTAACCGTTACAACAGCTTCTACGCCGCAAATAGGGGTAGCCAGGTACAGGTTGTCTTTACCTGCTTTGTTGCTGCTAAAGAAACCAATGTTTTTGCTGTTATTAAACGTAAATGCAAAGTCGTCTTTAGGAGAGTTTACCGGAAGTCCAACGTTTATAGCTTCGGTACCCTTATTAAGGTCTATCAGAAAGATATCCATACCACCAAAACCTTTTCTGCCTTCAGAGGCAAAGAATAGTTTATTGTCGTCTGTTATGTACGGAAAGTTTTCCCTGCCTTCTGTATTTACTTTTTTCCCAAGGTTTTCAGGCTTACCATATTTGTTGTTACCCAAAACTTCTACTTTCCAGATATCAGTACTTCCTCCTGTAGATCCCGGCCTGTTCGATGCAAAATAAAGTGTTTTGCCATCTTTTGTTACAGAGGGGTTACCGGTAGAGAATTTTTTTTCATTGAAAGGTACAGCCCTGACATTACCCCATTTGCCATTTTCTTTTGTAGCAACAAAAAGGTAAATAAGCCCTGTTCTTTGTCCAGGCGTTTCTTTTTCAAAGCTGCCCTCTTTAAAACTTTCGCTGGCGAAATACATGGTGTTTCCGTCGCCTGTTACAGATACGGGCCCGTCATGCCATTTGGTGTTAAGTTCAGAAAGGGGAGTAGGTTCGCTAAGTGTGCCGTTTGTATTGTATGTGGATGTGTAAATATCCATGTACGGTTCCTCGTTCCTGCCATATGTTCTTCTGGCTGTATTACGTGTACTCGCAAAATAAAACGTATTGTCATCTGTTACAAAACCACCAAAATCGGCATATTTAGCGTCGTTAATGTCAAGAATCTTCTCGTCATATAACTTTGTCTGCGTTTTAAGTTTTGGCAGGTAATCAGGATCCTGGTTAAACAACACAGCTCTTTGATCCTGTGGTGCCAATGATGCAAATTTTTGCATTTGCTTGTTGGCCTCTTCGTAACGCCCCTCTACTTTTAGCATTTGTGCATAACGATAGTAGGTTTCGGCATCCTGGTCTTTTTTAACTTCTATAAGTTTTGCATACCATTTGGTAGCCTCTTTTGCGCTAAAAAGGTTGTAGTAGCTTTCGGCAATTTGTTTGTATACATAAGGATCTTTACCTTTTGACGCCAGCTTTTCATAGGCTTTGGCAGCATCCAGGTATTCAAACTTAGCAAACAGTTTATCTGCCGATTCGGTGTCTTTATTTTGTGCTGCTACAGACATAGCCATAAGCAGGCTTAAGGAAATATATAATTTTTTCATGTTGCTAACTTAGGTTATTAGAAATAACGTGGTGAACGTGATACTTTTTTAGGGAAGTTCAGGTCAAACAGTAATATTACCTCGTGTGATGCAGGCGTAGTTACATTAAGGTCTGACACAATGTGGTCATACGCATAACCTATTCTTAGGTTTGGTGTAATGGCAAAGTTTACCATTCCTCCAAAACTGTCATCAAGCCTGTAAGTTGCCCCTATCTCAAAACGCTCAAAGAATAAGAAGTTAAGTGATCCGTCTACTGATGGTGATACATCAAATGATGATTTTAACATGAATGATGGTTTCATCTTTAGGTTATCGCCCAACTGGAATACATAACCTCCCGTTAAGAAGTAGTGTGATGTCTCTGATCCGA